>Ga0100385_1001491_pt1 | contig 23553 bp, 16 predicted proteins | sample CryGeymeta201509_FD_81543 | JGI IMG/M metagenome (GOLD analysis project Ga0100385, IMG submission 81543) | Groundwater microbial communities from Crystal Geyser aquifers in Utah, USA - Crystal Geyser metaG 2015-09 | ecosystem: Environmental > Aquatic > Deep subsurface > Groundwater | place: USA... | reverse complement strand
GCCGTAGTGATAGACCTCCTGGAAGCAGTCCCACAGGTCGATGTTGTTGCGCATCGCCGGGATGCCGCCGGTGATCGCGCAGGCGCCCACCGCGACCAGCGTCCTGCAATTGCTGCGGAACTCCTTCAGCACATGCACGTTCTCGGCGTTGCACACGCCGCCCTCGACCAGCCCGATTTCGCACGGCCCGCAGTGCTTGATGTCGGTGAGCGGAGAGCGATCGAGCTCCACCAGCTCGAGCAGATCGAACAGCTTCTCGTCGATGTCGAGCAGCGACATGTGGCAGCCGAAGCAGCCGGCGAGCGAGCAGGTGGCGACTTTCAGCTTGCCCATTTCACCCTCCACCCGCGCCCTCTCCCCGCCGGGTGGGCAGAGACAGCGCGATGTCGTGACGGTCGTAGGGGCGACGGCCGATCGGCACCGCGAAGCCCACCCGCTTGCGCAGGATCGCGCCGGTCGGACAGACCTCGACCGCGCGGTCGTTTGCCGAGAGCGCGGTGTCGGCCAGCCGCCCGCTCGCCGAATTGACGATCAGGCGCGCGCGGATGCCGCGCCCGCCGATCGCGAAGACGTTCTTGCCATCGACGTCGCGACTCGCCCGCACGCACAGCTCGCACAGGATGCAGCGGTTGCGTTCCAGAACCACGTCCGGATGCGAGGCGTCGAGGTCGCGCGCCGGGAAGAAGTGCGTGAAGTGCGGCGTGGTCATGCCCAGCCGGCGGGCGGTCTCCTGCAGCCGGCATGCGCCGCTCTTCTCGCACGACGGGCAGAAGTGGTTGCCCTCGACGAAGAGCATCTGCACCAGCGTCAGCCGGTGCGCATTCAATTCGGCCGTCTCGCTTTCCACCGTCATGCCCGCGGCCGCGCGGTTGGTACACGCCGCACCCAGCCGCCCGCCGATGCTCACCGTGCACAGCTTGCAGGAGCCGTGCGGCGCAAGACCGGGAAGATGGCACAGGTGCGGGATGTGGGAGCCGGCCGCGGCCGCGGCGTCCAGGATGGTCTGGCCCTCCTCGAAGGGAATCGCCCTGCCGTCCAGGGTGAACGTACCGGCGCTCAAAACAGGACCTCTTGCCGCCAAGACACAAAGGCACCAAGGTGCACCAAGAACTGTTTCTTGGTGACACTTGGTGTCTTGGTGCCTTGGTGGTTCATGAATTTTTCGTTCAATCGGCCGCCAGATGCGCCCATTCGTCGTCGCGGCCGGTGATGAGCCGCGCGGTCTCCAGCGCATCGTCGAGATCGAAGGCCGGCTCGAACTCCAGCTTCTTCAGCCGCCTCTCGTAGGCTTCGGGAAACTTCTGCATGGTCTGCACCACCGGATTCGCCGCCGTGTGGCCCAGCCCGCAGTGGGCCATGTCGCGCAGCACGCACATGATTCGCTTCATCTCCTGCATGTCATAGGGCGAGCCCTTGCCGGCCGCGAGCTTGTCCATGATGTTGCGCAGCAGCGAGGTGCCCACCCGGCAGGGCGTGCAGAAGCCGCAGCTCTCGTGGGCGAAGAAATGCGTGAAGTTGCGCGCCACCTCGAACATGTCGCGTTCGCGCGAGAACACCATGAACGCCCCGGCGCTCGCGAGATCCTCGAACGCGATGCGGCGCTCGAACTCCTGGAACGAGACGCAGGTGCCCGAGGGGCCGCTCACCTGTACCGCGTGCGCGTGCTTCGCGCCGCACTCGGCGAGCACCTCGCGCACCGTCACGCCGAAGGGAACTTCATACACTCCCGGGCGGGCGCAGTCGCCGGACACCGAGATCAGCTTGGTTCCGGTCGATTGCGGCGTGCCCATCCCCGCGAACCGGGCCGCACCGCGCTCGGCGATCCTCGCCGCGCAAGCGAAGGTCTCGACATTGTTGACCACCGTCGGCTGCCCGCGGTAACCGCAGCGGTCCGGAAACGGCGGGCGGTTGCGCGGCTTGCCCGGCTTGCCCTCGAGCGACTCGATGAGTGCGGATTCCTCTCCGCAGATGTAGGCGCCCGCGCCCAGATGGATGGCGATGTCGAAGTCGAACCCGCGGGCACCGAGGATGTCCGTGCCCAGCAACCCCGCAGCGCGCCGGCGCTCGAGGGTGCGGCCGAGCGCCGGGAGCAGGTTGCGGTATTCGCCGCGCAGATAGATCAGCCCGCGGCGCGCGCCGATCACGCGCGCGCACACCGTCATGCCCTCGATCACCAGATCGGCGTGGCTCGCGAGCAGCACCCGGTCCTTGAAGGTCCCGGGCTCGCCCTCGTCGGCATTGCACACCACGCAGTGCGCGTCGCCCACGGCCTTGCGGCAGCTCGCCCATTTGGCGGCGGTCGGGTATCCGGCGCCGCCGCGACCGCGCAGCCCGGAGGCCTCGATGCGCGCGAGCGTTTCCTCGGCGCCGATCGAGAGCATCGAGGCGAGCGCTGCTCCGGGCTCGAACGGCTCGCCGAGCAGCGGCCCGGCGCGGCGCACGTTGTCGGGCACCTCGAAGAGCATCGCCGGCCAGTGCGCGAGCGGCTTGCGGCTGCGGATCAGCTCCGCGAGGAGATCGATGCGCGCCTTGTCGAGCGAGGGCACGGCGAGCCCGTTCACGAGCATCGCCGGTGCCAGGTCGGCGAGCCCGATGTCGGAAGTCTCGTCGACATACACCAGGCCGTCCTCCGAGACCTTCCCCGGTTCCACCCACAGCCGCTCGCACAGGTACTGCATCAGTTCGGCCTTGCCGGCGTGGCGGTCGATGATGTTGTCCGAGAACAGGACCTCGTAGGCGCCGTGCGAGTCGGCGTGGAAGAACGAGTAGAAGCTCGCCGTCGCCTCGAGCCGAACGCGCGCTACGCCGACCAGGCGGGCGAGTTGGTCGAGTGTCTCCGAAGGCACGACCCCGCAGGATTCCTGCACGTTGCGCAGGATCTGCACCAGATTGGCGGGATCGTTCCCCCAACGCCGTGCGATCGCCGGCAGATCGCAAGCCATGGCGGAATCGGCGGGTTCGGGCGGCATGGGCGGATAATCGTCGCGTTCGCCAGGGCAAGCCTGCTATCCTGCCCGGCGATGAACTTGATCGAAGTCATTGTAGACCACATCGATACCCGCCGCCGCCGCGCCGGGTTCGCAACGGAGAGTACGCGATGCACCGGCATGCCGCGATGAACGCCATCCCGTCCCACAGCCTGCTGTCCGGACATGACGTCTATCTGCTGCGCGAGGGAACCCACGGCCGCCTCTACGACAAGCTGGGCGCGCATGCGTCGGTCGCTCACGGCCGCAAAGGGGTCCAGTTCGCGGTGTGGGCGCCGAATGCGGCCTCCGTGTCGGTCATCGGCGACTTCAACGGATGGGACAAGGGGCACCATCCGCTGCGGGCGCGCCCGGACGGCTGTGGCGTCTGGGAGGGCTTCGTCGCCGACGTGGCGCACGGCGCGTGCTACAAGTACCACATCGTCTCGCGCCATGGCGGGCACCGGGTCGACAAGGCCGACCCCTACGCGATGTACGCGGAGACGCCGCCGCGCACGGGATCCCGCGTGTGGGATCTGGCGTACTCCTGGAACGACGGCGAATGGATGGCGCGGCGGCGCAGCGCCAATGCGCTCGATGCGCCGATGTCGATCTACGAGATCCATCTCGGCTCATGGAGACGCGCGCCGGACGGCCGCTCGCTCACCTGCCGCGAACTGGCGCCGCTGCTCGCCGGGTACGTGCGCGAGATGGGCTTCACCCACATCGAACTGCTGCCGGTGACCGAGCATCCCTTCTACGGGTCCTGGGGCTACCAGACGACGGGCTTTTTCGCGCCCACCGCCCGTTACGGCACGCCGCAGGACTTCATGTGCCTCGTCGACACCCTGCACCAGGCCGGCATCGGCGTGATCCTCGACTGGGTGCCCTCGCACTTCCCGAGCGATGAACACGGGCTGGCCTATTTCGACGGTACCCATCTGTTCGAACACGCCGATCCGCGCCAGGGCTTCCACCCTGAATGGAAGAGTGCCATCTTCAACTACGGGCGAAACGAGGTGCGCGCCTTCCTCCTGTCGAGCGCGCTGTTCTGGCTCGACAAGTACCACGTCGACGGGCTGCGCGTGGACGCCGTCGCCTCGATGCTCTATCTCGATTACGGGCGCAGGCGAGGCGAGTGGATCCCGAACGAGCATGGTGGCCGCGAGAACCTCGACGCCATGCGCTTCCTGCGTGCCCTCAACGAAGCGGTCTACCGCGACCATCCCGACACGCAGACCATCGCCGAGGAATCCACTGCCTGGCCGATGGTCTCGCGCCCGGCCTACATGGGCGGCCTGGGCTTCGGCATGAAGTGGAACATGGGCTGGATGCACGACACGCTGAAGTACTTCTCCATCGATCCGCTGTTCCGCAAGTACCACCACGGCCGGATCACCTTCAGCATCTGGTATGCGTTCGCCGAGAACTTCGTCCTGCCGCTCTCGCACGACGAGGTGGTGTACGGCAAAGGCTCGCTCGTCGGCAAGATGCCCGGTGACGAGTGGCAGCGCTTCGCCAACCTGCGCCTGCTCTACGGCTGGATGTGGGCGCATCCGGGCAAGAAGCTGCTGTTCATGGGCGGCGAGTTCGGCCAGGTGCGCGAGTGGCAGCACGAGGAGAGCCTGGAATGGCAAATCCTCCAGTACCCGCAGCATGCGGGACTGCAACGCTGGGTCGCCGACCTCAACCGCTGCCTGCGCGCGCAAGCCGCGCTGCACGAGAAGGACTTCTCCGGAGACGGCTTCGAATGGGTGGACTTCCAGGACTGGGAGGAAAGCGTCGTGAGCTTCCTGCGCCGCGGCAGGCGTGACGAGGAAACGGTGCTGGTGGTGTGCAACTTCACCCCGGTGCCCCGGCGCAACTACACGGTCGGCGTGCCGCAGGGCGGCCGGTGGGAGGAGATCCTCAACAGCGACGCCGCGCTCTACGGCGGCAGCGGCATGGGCAACCTGGGCGGGGTCGAGGCGGTCCCGGTCTCCGCGCACGGCCGCGCCCACTCCCTCATGCTGACGCTGCCGCCGTTGGCGGTGCTCTATCTGCGCCCCGCGCGCGCCGCGGCCTGAGGGCGGGGGCGGCCGCGTGACCGCAACGCTCGATCGGCTCTCCGCGCTCTGCGGAATCGAACCCGGCTACCACGACATCTGGGGCACCTGGCATCCCACCAGCGAGAACACGCGCCGCGCGCTGCTCGCCGCGATGCACGTTTCGCCGGACACCGATCCGGCGCGGCTGGCCGAGGAATTCGAGAATCGTGACTGGCGCCGACTGCTGCCGCCGGTGTGCGTGCTGGGCGCACCGGGGCACACCCGTCACGTCGAGCTCACGGTACCCGCCGAAACGGCGGACGCGTCTTTCGCGTGGACGCTGACCCTGGAAAACGGCGAGCGCCGCGCCGGAGAGGTGCGCCCCGCCGGGCTCGAGCCGGCGGGGGAACGGTGGATCGGTGCGGCGCACTTCCTTCGTTATCGCTTCCCGCTGCCGGAGAGCGCCGAGACCGGCTATCACAGCCTGGAACTGGAGCATCCCGGCCCGGGGACCGAACCGCCGGCGCGAATGACGCTGATCGTCGCCCCATCCGCCTGTCATGTTCCGGAAGCGCTGCGCGGCAGCGGGCGGGTCTGGGGCCTCGCGGTCCAGCTCTACGGCATCCGCTCGCGGCGCAACTGGGGGATCGGCGATTTCGGCGATCTCCATGCGCTCGTCGAGCTTGCGGGATCGGTGGGCGCCGGCTTCGTCGGATCGAGTCCGCTCCACGCCCTCTACCCGGACGATCCCGCCCGCGCGAGCCCCTACAGTCCTTCGAGCCGGCTGTTCCTCAACGTGCTCCACATCGACGTCGAGGCGCTCGCCGATGTCATTGAATCGCAGAACGCCCGCGAGGCCCTGGCGGCGCCGGATTTCCAGGCACGGCTGCGGCGCCTGCGCCGCGCCGATCTGGTCGAATACGCCGAAGCCGGCGAGGCCAAGCTGCACGTGCTGCGGCTCGCCTGGCATCACTTCCGCAGCCACCACCTGTCCGGGGACTGCGATCGCGCCCGCGATTTCCGGCGCTACTGCGAAGAGCGGGGCGCGAGCCTGCGCGCCCACGCCCTGTTCGAGACCCTGCAGGCGCACTTCCGCAAACGGGATCCCGCCGTGTGGGGCTGGCCTGCCTGGCCGCAGCCCTACCGCGATCCGGCCTCCTCCGAGGTCGCCGCATTCGCCGCGGAGAATGCGGCGGACGTGGACTTCTACCGCTATCTCCAATGGCTGGCCGAAGACCAGCTCGCCGCAGCCGGCCTGCATGCGTTGAGTCTCGGCCTGCCCGTGGGCCTGTACCAGGATCTCGCGCTGGGCGTCGATCCCGGGGGCGCCGAGGCGTGGGCCAACCAGGACGTGGTTGCGGCCGGAGCCCATGCCGGAGCGCCGCCCGACGATTTCAACCTGCGCGGCCAGGACTGGGGCCTGCCCCCCTTCGTGCCGTGGCGCCTGCGCGAGAGCGCCTATGCACCCTTCATCGAGACCCTGCGCGCCAACATGCGCCACTGCGGCGCGCTGCGCATCGACCACGTGATGGGACTGATGCGCCTGTTCTGGGTGCCTGCCGGCGCGACCCCCGCCGAAGGCGCCTATGTGCGCTATCCGCTCGACGACCTGCTCGGCATCCTGGCACTGGAGAGCCGGCGAAACGGCTGCCTGGTCATCGGCGAGGATCTCGGCACGGTGCCCGACGGGCTGCGCCCGCGCCTTGCGGAACTCGGCCTGCTCTCCTGCCAGCCGTTCTACTTCGCACGCGGCGCGGACGGCGGCTTCAGGCCGCCCGCGGAATACCCGCGCCAGGCGCTGGTGTCGGTCGGCACCCACGACCTGCCGACGCTGCGCGGCTTCTGGAAGGGGCATGACCTCGACACCCGCGCCGCGCTCGGCCTGTTCCCCTCGGAGCCCTTGCGCGAATCCCTGATGGCCGGCCGGGCGCAGGACCGCGCCCGCCTGCTCGCCGCCCTGCAACGAGAGGGACTCCTGCCGGAAGGCACCGGCGCGGACCCGGCCGCGGTGCCCGACATCACCCCGGAGCTCGCGGCTGCCGTGCACACCTTCCTCGCGCGCACGCCGGCGCAGATGATGGCGATCCAGCCGGAAGACCTCTTCGGCGTCATCGAGCAGCCTAACCTGCCCGGGAGCGTCGAGGGCCATCCCAACTGGCGCCGCCGCCTGCCCGTGGCGCTGGAGGACTGGCACGGGGATGCGCGTCTGCGCGCCCTGGCCGAAGCCATGCGGAGCAGCCGCGGCTACCCGCCCCCGTCTCCGAGCCGCGTCGAGGGGGGCGAGGGCGCGGCCCACGCCACCGGATAGCGGCCGAGCGCGGGAAAGATCCGGCTCCACAGCGCGGCCACCAGCGCCAGGGCGAGGATGCCGAGGAACACCGGCTGCCACAGTGCCGCCAAGCCGGTGTGGCCGTGGATCATGATCACCGGATTGGCCCCGGCCGGAGGATGGACCGTGCGGGTGAGCAGCATGAAGCCGAGCGCAAGCGCCTGTGCCAGCGCGTAGACCCAGAGTGCGTCGCCGAACAACTGATAGCAGGCGATGCCGATCGCCGCCCCGCCGAGGTGCCCGCCGAAGAGCGCGCGCGGCTGGGCCGCCGGAGCGTAGGTGAGGCCGAACAGGAAGACCGCCGACCCGCCCAGGGATGCGAGGAGGAATGGGGAGGCCGATGCGTCCACGACCCACAACGCGGCCGAGATTCCCGCTCCGATCCCGAGCAGGCACCACGTGAAGCGCAGCAAGGCGATGCGGCTCATCTGCGCGATCCCGTCCCGGACATAATGGGGTCAGACACCATTTCGCGCCCACCGGCAACTGGCCAGGTCGCCAGTATCACACCTGGATGAGAACGCCATCCGCGAATCGAGCCCCAAGGGCGAGGCGCTGGAAATCGGTCGTTCTTGTGAGAGCATCGAAACCCTTACTCGACGCCAGCCAACATCGAAGGGGATGAGCACGCCGAGTGAGGATCACGATCCTGGCCGACCCCATATGACGTTGTCGCCGGCAGCGGTGCGCTCGAGGCGCCGCACGAACACCTTCATCTCCTTCGCCGCCTGGAGGTCGCCCCTGGCCTCGGCCACCGCGATGCCCTCGCGGTAGGCCGCCAGCGCCTCCGCCGCCCGCCCCGCCTCGGCCAGCGCCCTGCCGAGCAGCTTCCACGCCGCGGAGTATTTCGGGTCCTTCTCCACCGCCGCGCGCAAATGCACCGCCGCCTGCGCCGCCTCCCCCGCCTTGAGGAACTCGTTGCCCAGCGAGAAGCGCAGCAGCGCCCCGTCGCGCGGCGTGCCGACGAGCTCGAGCAGGTTTTCCACGATGGTCATGGCGCGGTCAGGTCAGATCAGTCGGAAAGCAATACTTTACCAAGTCTGGCCACCCGCCGGCCGGAGCTTTGCGGTATGTTCGCAGCATTCCATGGATCGCCTTTTCCGAACGGAGCTCCCATGCAGCAATTCGCCAGCGACAACTGCGCGGGCATCTGCCCCGAAGCCCTGCAGGCCCTCCTCGCCGCCGAGGCCGGCGACGCCCCCGGCTACGGCGAGGACGAATGGACGCGCCGCGTCTCCGATCGCCTGCGCGAACTGTTCGAAACCGATTGCGACGTCTACTTCGTCTTCAACGGCACCGCCGCCAACTCGCTGGCGCTGGCCGCGCTGTGCCAGAGCTACCACAGCGTGATCTGCCACGAGCTGGCGCACGTCGAGACCGACGAATGCGGCGGGCCGGAATTCTTCTCCAACGGCTCCAAGCTGCTGACCGCCCGCGGCGAGGGCGGCAAGCTCACGCCCGAGGCCGTGCGCGAAGTGATCTCGCGGCGCAGCGACATCCACTTCCCCAGGCCGCGCGTGGTGACGCTGACGCAGGCCACCGAGGTCGGCACCGTGTATCGCCCCGCCGAAGTGGCGGCCGTCGCCGAGCTGGCGCATGCGCACGGGCTGCGCGTGCACATGGACGGCGCGCGCTTCTGCAACGCCGTCGCCGCGCTCGGCGTCGCCCCGGCCGACATCACCTGGCGCGCCGGCGTCGACGTGCTCTGCTTCGGCGGCACCAAGATGGGCCTGCCCGTGGGCGAGGCGGTGGTCTTCTTCGACCGCCGCCTGTCCGAGGATTTCGCCTGGCGATGCAAGCAGGCCGGCCAGCTCGCCTCGAAGATGCGCTTCCTCTCCGCACCGTGGCTGGGCATGCTCGAAGGCGGCGCCTGGCTGCGCCACGCCGCCCACGCCAACGCCATGGCGCAGCGGCTGGCGGCCGGCCTCGCCGGCATCCCCGGCGCCCGGTTGCTCTTCCCGGTCGAGGCCAACGGCGTCTTCGTCGCCCTGCCGGACAGTGTGCAGCAGGGCCTGCGCGCACGCGGCTGGCGCTTCTACACCTTCATCGCCGCCGGCGGCGCCCGCCTCATGTGCGCCTGGGACTCGCATCCGGAAAGCGTCGACGCCCTGCTCGCCGACCTGCGCGAACTGTCGTCGTGAAGCCGGTGCGCTCCGGCAGTTATTGCGGTGTGACGCTGACTTGATGCTGGATTGGTGTGGCAGGTTGTACGAGGCGCGAACTGTGGCTTTCGACCTCTTTCCGTCATTCCCGCGAACGCGGGAATCCAGCAGCGTTTGAACAAAGACACCGAATTCCGGGTTCAGCTTCGCGGCCCCAGAATGACCGTTCCTGGCCGAAAGCTCTCCCCAAGGAAATCATCGCTGCAGCCCGGTTTTTTCGGCAACGTCAGGCAAGCGGATCCCACAGCGGCGCCATCCGCTCACCCACGTGGCGTCCATGGGTCAGGGCCACTTCTCCCAAGGTGAGCTGTTGGCGAATGTGGCGTGCCATTGCAAGCGCAGCGCGGGCGTCGGCAAGCTGCCCCAGGCGGTCGAGCGCCGCGGCCTCCAGAACGCGCGCGAGATAGAGCGTTGAATCATGCCGGCTCGCAGTCCGCGCCTCGGCCAGGGCATCCTCGCCCCAACCCTTCAAGGCGATCGCGCCGACCGCCTGATGGTAATGCGCCCAGGCATCCTGGTTTTCCGGGCGCTGGCGTCGCACACGCGCAATTTCCGCGCGCCTGAGTTCGGGTTCGAGCTCCGTGATGAGTCCGCGCACGATGTCTTCTTGAAAGTCGACAGCATCTTCACGATGGCTGTCGAAGCGCCCGCTCCACAGGACATGCCCCGATGCCGCATCCGTAAGCTGTGTCGAGATCCGCAGCACGTCCCCCACCGGGCGCACGCTACCCTCGACGACGAAGCGCACGCCAAGCTGACGAGCGACTTCCGGCAGGCTGGCAGGTTGTCCGCGAAAAGCAAAAGACGATGCGTGGGAAATCAGCAAGAACCCGGGGACACGCGCCAATAGCGCAATGACGTCCTCGGCCAAACCGTCGGCCAGAAGATTCACATGAGGGTCATCCGCCAGCACGTTGAAAGGCAGAACTGCAATCGTGGGCCGGTCCGCGAAGGCTGCGGAGGCCTGTTGCGTCGCGCTCGAAGACGAAGCGCCTTCCTGCCGCACCTCAAACGAAAAGCGATAGCCGCGTCCGGGAATCGTGGCGATGGCCTTTCGGCCCAGGAGTTTGCGCAGCGCCGACACCTGAACCGACAAATTGTTTTCCTCGACCACCAAGCCAGGCCAGACGATTTCCAGCACCTCGCTTTTCGTCACGACCCGATCCCGGTGCGCCAGCAGGCACAGCAGCACATCGAAGGCACGGGCGCCTATCGCCGCCGGCACACCCTCGGCAAGCAACAGGCGCTCCGCCGGCCGGACTTCAAAGCGATCGAAGAAATAGCGGTTTTGCAAGCGCTTCCCCGTAAAACTGCATTTTAGGGGCTTTTAGCAGGCATTTAGGAATTTGAAAGGACGGGGCGGTTTCGCAGGGAAGATACTACAGCCATTGATCGGCAACGTTTGCGTGTCGAGATCAAACTGGAGGCAAGCCATGACCCATCCCATTCCCATTCGCAAGATGGCCTTCGAGGTACCGGTAGCGGAGGACTTCAATCCGCTTTACATCGCGGGCAACGCAACCCTGTCCTATATGCATACCGCCCTGGGCTTGTACGTCGTGCGCCTGGAACCCTTCATCGTGAAGTCCCTGCGCAAGGTCCTGCCGCAGATCCGCGACGAGGCGCTCAGAGAGGAGGTGGATCGCTTCTGCCGGCAGGAGTCGCAACATCACCAGAAGCACGCCGATTTCAACGAGCTGTTTCTGGCGCGCAAATACCCCGGGCTGGAGGCGCGGATCAAGCGGCTGCGCGATGATTTCGACGGCTACCTGCGCCACAGGTCGGAGCGCTTCCGTGTCGGCTTCGTCGAGGGCTTCGAGTCCTACACCAGCCAAAGTGCGCTGACGCTTCTTGCCAGCGGTCTGTACGAGCACAAGCGCAGCGAGCCGCGCTTTGCGGGCCTGTTCAAGTGGCACCTGCTAGAGGAGATCGAGCACCGCAACGTGGCCTACGACATCTACCAGCACTTGTACGGCAGCTACCTGGTGCGCGCGGGCATGTGCTGGATGGCGCAGCAGCACATGTTCCGTTTCTTCGCCGACTGCCTGCGCATCATGTCGGCGGCCGAGGGGGAGCGCGGTGGCGCACGTTACCGCACCACCTTCAAGCACCGGCTGCTGTTCACCCGGGTTGACCCTTTCGTCAAACGCCTGCGCACCATGTTGCCGGGATACACGCCCCGTCACCTCCGCATAGCGGCCGATTTCGCCGAGCTATCAGACCAGCTGAGCGCGCAAGCCGTGAGCGTGCAGTAGTTCAGCGTTGCCTGTTGCCGGAGAACTGCCGGATTCTTCCCCGGACAATCTCCGCAACCACGCAAAGCAGCGACGAAAACAGCGTCGCGATGCAGAGGAAGGAAAAGAAGCCGACGACGGAGGCAGCGAGCAGGTTGATCTGCAGCCGCTGCGGCGTTTCGATGACGAAGTCGACTTCGAGGCCGCTCGCGGTGCGCCAATACAGCACTTCCGGCCGCCGCGCCTGCACGTCGCGCCAGATCATGAGATCGATGAGCACGAGGTTTTCCAGGTGAGGGCCGCGCGGCTCGCGCTCGCCGGCAGGATGCAGCGCGAGCGCCGTGTCGCTCCAGTAGAGCTTGGGCGCCTTGATGAGGCGGCGCGTGCGGTTGACGGCATAGGCTTGCAGCCGTATGGCCTGGTAGCTGGCCTCCATCAGATTGAGGAAGCGGTGCACCTGCGGCTGCACGATGCCGACATCGCGCGAGAGCTCGGTCTGGTTGAGCAGGCCGCCGATGCGCAGGCAGGCGGCACGCATCAGGCGGCGGAAATCGGGCAGGTTCTCCACTGCCCGCAGCGCCTGGAGATCGCGCTCGAGATAGGTCTGCACATAGCCGGAAAACCACAGCGCGCGCGCCTCGTCGTCGGCCAGGGTATGCGCGGGAACCGGCAGGCCGCCCAGCCGCGCCGCCGCGCGCCAGTCTTCCTCGCCGCCCGGATCGGCGGCAAGGATCGCGCGCCAGCCGGCAAACGGCGTCGCCAGCAGTTCGCTCCACGGTCCGGTGCGGCCGAGGCCCTGGCGCTCGCGCCGCGAAAACGGCCAGAGCGTGACATACACCGCCCGCCCGGCCAGCGTTTCCGAGATCCGCTCGAGCATCAGCAGATTGGCCGAACCGGTGAGCACGAAACGGCCCGGTTCGCGCGCAGCCCCGGCATCGACCGCGCGCTTGACGGCGGTGAGCAGATCGCGGCTGCGCTGGATTTCGTCGAGCACCAGCGCGGGCCGTGGATGGGGACCACGGGCGTGTCGGCCAGCGCCTCGACCAGGCCGGGTGCGGCGAAACGGGGATGGAGACGGTCAGCGGGCATGCCGGCCATCTGTAAGCTTGTATTCCGGCTGATTGCAAGGATATGTGCGGGCCAGTTGAAAGTCGGCATGCCGGCCGCCTGCAAGTTTTCAGTGCCTCACGTTACCGCCCGGCGGATGGCAAACGGCGTCCAGCGCTTGCCGCGGGGGCGCGTCCCGTGCTATCTGTAGCGCCGTCCAGCGGAGGAACGCATGCGCGTGCTCGCGACCGTCGGCCTGTACGTGGCCGGAGGCATCGCCGCCCGGATGGCGGAAGACATCGAAGCGGCCGGCCGGTGATACAATTATTGAACGTTAAATAGTCTCTGCTCCCCGGCGATGGAAAGGTCCTTCCGCAGCGAAGTCGAGCGCCTCCGGCTGGGCCGCGGCGAGACCTTCCGCGGCGAGGGCATCCTGGCGGTCGCCAAGGCGTTGCTGCAATCGGGCGTGTCCTACGTCACCGGCTACCAGGGCGCGCCGGTCTCGCACCTCCTGGACGTGTTCGCCGATGCCAGGGAGATCCTCGACGAGCTGGGCGTGCACTTCGAGACCGCGGCCAACGAGGCCGGAGCGGCGGCGATGCTGGGCGCCTCGATCAACTATCCGCTGCGCGGGGCGGCGGCCTGGAAGTCGGTGGTCGGCACCAACGTCGCCGCCGACGCGCTCTCGAACCTCGCCTCCGCGGGGGTGAAGGGCGGGGCGCTGGTCATCGTCGGCGAGGACTACGGCGAGGGCGCATCGATCATCCAGGAGCGCACCCACGCCTTCGCCATGAAGTCGCAGATCTGGCTGCTCGATCCGCGCCCCAGCCTGTCGCGCATCGTCGATCTGGTCGAGGCGGGCTTCGAGCTCTCGGAAGCCAGCAACACGCCGGTGATGCTCGAGCTGCGCATCCGCGCCTGCCACGTGCACGGCAGCTTCACGGCGAAGGACAACCGGGTGCCGCAGTTCTCGCGCCGCCGGGTGCTGGAGCAACCCGCCTTCGACTACTCCCGCATCTGCCTGCCGCCCTCGGTCTATGCCCAGGAAAAGCACAAGGTCGAGGTGCGAGGGCCGGCCGCGATCCGCTTCATCCGCGAGCGCCGGCTGAATGAGGTCTTCCCCGGCGAGGTCGCCGAGATCGGCATCATCCTCCAGGGCGGGCTTTACAACGGCGTGATCCGGGCGCTGCAGAGTCTCGACCTGGCCGATGCGTTCGGCGGATCGCGCATTCCGCTCTATGTGCTCAACGTCACCTATCCGCTGATCGCCGACGAGGTGCTGCGCTTCTGCAAGGGCAAGCGCGCGGTGCTGGTGGTCGAGGAAGGCCAGCCCGCCTTCATCGAGGAAGCGCTCAACTCGGCTCTGCGGCGTGCCGATGCCGGGGCGACCGTGGTGGGCAAGGACGTGCTGCCGGCCTGCGGCGAATACACCGGCGAGGTCATGCTCGGCGGACTCGCGAAGTTCCTCGACCTCGCGGTGGCCGACGGCATCGATCTCGGCCGCGTGCGCGAGGCGATGGAGCGGATCGGAGCGCCCCGGCGCCGCGCGGCGGAACTGCTGCGCGAGCCACTGCCGGCGCGCCCGCCGGGTTTCTGCATCGGCTGTCCGGAGCGCCCGCTGTTCGCCGCGATCAAGCTGGCCAGCCGCGAGAGCGGGCCGGTGCACATCGCCGCCGACATCGGCTGCCACACCTTCTCGACCCTGCCGCCGTTCAACCTCGGCAATTCGGTGCTCGGCTACGGGCTCGGGCTTGCCAGCGCCGCGGCGGTGGGCCCGAACCTCGCCTCGCGCACGATCAGCATCATGGGCGACGGCGGGTTCTGGCACAACGGGCTCGCGACCGGGGTCGCCAACGCCGTCTTCAATCATGATGACGGCATCCTGATCATCGTGCAGAACGGCTATACCTCGGCGACCGGAACCCAGAACATCCCGTCCTCGGGGCGCAACGCGCTGGGGGTAGTCTCGCACATGACGATCGCGAAGGCCCTCCAGGGCCTCGGGGTGGCGTGGGTGCGGAAAGTCGGGAGCTACCGCGTCGCCGAGATGGCGTGCACGCTCGGCGAGGCGATGCACACCGGCTACTCCGGCCTCAAGGTGATCGTCGCGGACGGCGAATGCATGCTCGAGCGCAGCCGGCGCGAAAGACCGCTCGCGGCGCAGAAGGCCGCGCGGGGCGAACGGGTCGTCCGCACCCGTTTCGGCGTCGACCCGGACGTGTGCACCGGAGACCATTCCTGCATGCGGCTCTCGGGCTGTCCCTCGCTCACCCTGCGCGGCAATCCCGACCCGCTGCGGCCGGATCCGGTCGCGGCGGTCGACGACGGCTGCGTGGGCTGCGGACTATGCGGAGAGCTCGCGCATTCTGCCGCGCTGTGCCCGTCCTTCTTCCGCGCCGAGATCGTGCGCAATCCCGGCCTGCGGGATCGCTGGATCGATCGCGGCCGGCGCGCGCTGATCGCGATGCTCGGCGGATGAACGCGGAAACCCCGGCGCAATCGCGCCCGCCTCGGCCGCTCTGCATCCTCATTGCCGCGCTCGGCGGCGAGGGCGGGGGCGTGCTCGCCGACTATCTGGTGGATGCCGCCAGCGCGCAGGGGTTTCCGGTGCAATCGACCTCCATCCCCGGAGTCTCGCAGCGCACCGGCGCCACCACCTACTACGTCGAGATCTACCCGCGCAGCCGCGACGAACTCGGCGGGCGCGAGCCAGTGCTCTCGCTCATCCCCGGTCCCGGCAATGTCGATGTCCTGATGGCTTCCGAGCTGGTGGAGGCCGGCCGCGCCATGCGCGCGGGCTTCGTCAGCCCGCAGCGCACGACGCTCGTCGCCTCGACCCACCGGATCTACGCCATCGAGGAGAAGATCCGCCCCGGCGACGGCCGCTTCCGGGACGAGGAGGTGCGGCAGGCGGCCAGGCAGCTCGCGCGCCGCGCGCTGCTGCTGGATCTCTCGGAGCTCGCGGCGCGCAGCGGCGCGGTCATCAACACCGTGCTGTTCGGCGCCGCGGCCGCGAGCGGCGCGCTCGGGCTCTCGCGCGAAGCCTGCGAAGACGCGATCCGGCGCGCCGGCAAGTCGGTCGAGGCCAGCCTGCGCGGCTTCGCGGCGGGCTGGGCGGCGGCAGCAGCCGGTGATGCCGCGACCGGGAGCGCCCCCGAGGCCGCGCCGGGAGCGCCCGGGAAAGCAGCCCCGCCCGAGGCGCCTGCGCTTGCGCCCGCGCTCGCCCGGCGCTGCGAGGCGGAGTTCCCCGAGGAAATGCAGCCCGTGCTGAGGCTTGCGCTCGCGCGGTTGGTGGACTACCTGGACGAGGCCTACGCAGCCTCGTACCTGGACCGGCTGCGCGGCCTGCTGGAAGCGGAGCGCGTCAGCTGCGCGCTCGCTGCTCGGGCCGCGCCGGGGCTCGCCGTTTGGATGGCCTATGAGGACATCCAACGCGTGGCCGCGCTCAAGAGCCGCGCCTCGCGCATCGAGCGCGTGCGAGGCGAGGTGGGTGCCCGCCCCGGGGAGCCGGTGCGCATCTTCGACTACTTCCGGCCGGGCATCGCGGAGCTGGCAGACGTCCTGCCGCCGCGGCTCTTCGCCCGGATCGAGGCGTACGCGGGCGCGCGCAAGCCGGGCGGCGGCTGGTGCATCCAGGCGAGCAGCGCGAGCGGCCAGATCCTGCTGCGTGCGCTCGCCTGGGCTGGGCGATGGCGCCGTTCGAGCGCGCGCTTCGCCTCCGAGAATGCGCTGATCGAGCGCTGGCTGGCGGCACTGCGCAGGCACGCCGGCAGCGACCGGGAACTCGCGCTCGAACTGGCCGGGTGCGCGCGGCTCGTCAAGGGCTATTCGGACACGCGTACCCGCGCGCACGGGCATCTCGCACAGGTGCTGGAGATCGCCGAGGCCCCCTCCCCCGGCGCGGGCGCAGGCGAGCGCGTCCGCGCCCTGCGCGAAACCTGGCTCGCGCAGGCCGACGGGGAACCTGGAGGCGGCGGGACGAGCGCATCCGGCCGGGGGCCGGCAAGCACGAAAGTCCAGACCGTGGTATTTATCCCCAAGCCGAAACCCGCCGCGGGCGGCAAGGCGGCCTCCGGGTAGTCCGGGGACCACGGCCGTGGCGGCGGGTGCCCCGCTATCGCGCCACGAGGAGCCGCCATGTCCGAACAGGTCATCGTCGAAGTGCAGGATGCGATCCTGCGCATCCAGATCAACCGGCCGGAAAAGAAGAACGCGCTGCTGCCGCCGATGTACGCGGCGATGGCGCAGGCGCTCGAAGCCGTCAATGCCGATCCCGACGTGCGCGTCGCGCTGATCCACGGCATTCCCGGCGCATTCACCGCGGGCAACGATCTCGCGGACTTCCTCGACAATCCGCCCAAGCGCTCGGACGCGCCGGTGTTCCGCTTCCTGAACGCGCTCACCGGCGTCCACAAGCCGCTGATCGCCGCCGTCTCGGGGGTCGCCGTGGGCTTCAAAAACAACATGCTGCTGCATTGCGACTTCGTCTATGCGGCCCCGGAAGCGCGCTTCCGCCTGCCGTTCGTGCATCTGGGCCTGTGCCCCGAGGCGGCCAGCAGCCTGCTGCTGCCGCGGCTCGCCGGCCACGTGCGCGCGGCCGAGGCGCTGATGCTGGGTGAAGCCTTCGACGCCGAAAAGGCGCGCAGCCTCGGACTCATCAACGCGATCGTGCCGGCCGAGCGCCTGCTGGAGACCGCGATGGAGGTGGCTGGCAAGCTGGCCGCGCTGCCCGCGGGTTCGCTGCGCGCCACCAAGTTCCTCATGAAGACCGCGCAGGCCCAGGAGGTCGAGCGCCACATGTCGCTGGAGGCCGAGAACTTCAAGCTGCGGCTCGATTCGCCGGAAGCGCGCGAGGCCTTCAGCGCGTTCCTGGAAAAGCGCAAGCCGGATTTCTCACGCTTCGCCTGAACTCCTCCACCTGCCGCACGGAACCCGAAGATGCGCGAAGCCGGACCCCGCACCATCCGCCTGAAGGACTACACGCCTCCTGCCTTCCTGATCGACGAGGTCGATCTGGACTTCGACCTTTGCGACGAGCGCACCCGGGTGCGGGCAAAGCTCGCGCTGCGGCGCAATCCCGCCGCGGCCGCGCCGGACGCGCCGCTCGCCCTCGATGCGGAGGACATCGAGCTCGTTTCCGTTCGTCTGGACGGCAGGACGCTCGCGCCCGATGCCTTCAGCATGTCGGCCGCCGGGCTGGTCGTCGCGCAGGTGCCGGATGCCTTCACGCTGGAGACCGAGTGCCTCATCGACCCCGAACACAACACCCGGCTCGAAGGGCTGTATGCGTCCAGCACCGGCTATTTCACCCAGTGCGAGGCGCAGGGCTTCCGCCGCATCACCTGCTTCCTCGACCGGCCCGACGTGATGTCGCGCTACACCACCACCATCCACGCCGCGCGCAGCCGCTTTCCGGTGCTGCTCTCGAACGGCAACCGGGTGGCGGAGGGAGAAGAGCCGGAAGGACGCCACTGGGTGCGCTGGCGCGACCCTTTCCCCAAGCCCTGCTACCTGTTCGCGCTGGTGGCCGCACGGCTCGACGCGCTCGAAGACGAATTCGTCACGCGCTCGCGGCGCCGCGTGCGGCTCGCGCTGTACGTGGAACCGGGCAAGCTCGCATCGGTCGCCTTCGCCATGCAGGCGCTCAAGCGCGCGATGAAGTGGGATGAGGAGCGCTTCGGACTCGAGCTCGACCTCGACCAGTACATGGTCGTCGCGGTCGGCGACTTCAACTCCGGGGCGATGGAGAACAAGGGGCTCAACATCTTCAACACCAAGTACCTGCTCGCCGCTCCAGAGACCGCCACCGACAGCGACTTCTTCAACGTCGATCGCGTGATCGCGCACGAGTACTTCCACAACTGGACGGGCGACCGCGTCACCTGCCGCGACTGGTTCCAGCTCTCGCTCAAGGAAGGGCTCACGGTCTATCGCGACCAGGAGTACGGCGCCGACACCTTCTCGCGCTCGCTGGTGCGCATCCAGGAGGTGAGGAACCTGCGCACCGCGCAGTTCGCCGAGGACGCCGGGCCGATGGCGCATCCGGTGCGCCCCGATGCCTACGTCGAGATCCGCAATTTCTATACGACGACGGTCTACGAGAAGGGCGCCGAGGTGGTGCGCATGATCGCCACCCTGGCCGGGCGCGAGGGTTTCCGCAAGGGGATGGATCTGTACTTCGCACGCCACGACGGCCAGGCGGTGACCTGCGAGGACTTCGTGCGTGCGATGGCCGATGCCAACGGGATCGACCTCACGCAGTTCCTGCGCTGGTACGAACAGGCCGGAACCCCGGTGCTCGAGGTCGAGGACGCCTGGGACGAGGCCGCCGGCCGCTACGCGCTCACCGTCCGCCAGTCCTGCCCGCCCACCCCCGGCCAGCCGGCGAAGGAGCCCTTCCACATCCCGTTCGCGCTCGGGCTGCTCGGCCCCGCGGGCGAGGAGATCCCGCTGCGCCTGGAGGGCGAGCCCGCGGGAGCCGCCGCGACGACCCGCGTGCTCTCGGTGACCGAACGCAGCCAGTGCTTCGTGTTTCCCGGCGTCACGACCCGGCCGGTGCCCTCGCTCGCGCGCGGCTTCTCGGCGCCGGTGATCGTGAAGTACCCCTACACCGATGAGCAGCTCGCCCACCTCGGCGCCCACGACACGGATGCGTTCAGCCGCTGGGAGGCGCTCCAGCGGCTCGCGCTCGATGCCATCCTGCGCGGGATCGAGGCGTTGCGGGCGGGGCGCGCGGTCGAGGTGCCGCAGGCGCTGGCGCGCGTGTGCGCCCGGGTGCTGGAAGATGCGCGCAGCGACCCCGCCTTCTGCTCCGAGGCCCTGAACCTGCCCGCGGAAGCTTATGTCGCGGAGCAGCTCGAGGTGGTCGATCCCGAGGCGATCCACGCCGCCCGCCAGCGCATCCGCGTCGGTCTCGCGCACCGGCTGGAGGATCGGCTGACCGAAACCCGTCGCAACTGCGCCGTCCCCGGCCCCTACCGCTTCGATGCGGTGAGCGCGGGGCTGCGCGCGGCCCGCAACCTCTGTCTCGCCTATCTGATCGAACTCGACACGCCCGAATACCGCGCGCTCGCCTGGGAGCAGTTCGAGCGTGCCGACAACATGACCAACCGGATGGCGGCGCTTTCCGCGCTCGCCAACTGCGACTGCCCCGAGCGCGAGAAGGCGCTCGCCGCCTTCTACGAGCGCTGGAAGGGCGAGCCCCTGGTCGTCGACAAGTGGCTCGCGGTGCAGGCGGCTTCGCGGCTGCCCGACACGCTCGATCGCGTGCGCGCGCTCACCGCACACCCGGCCTTCGACATCCGCAACCCGAACAAGGTCTATGCGCTCATCCGCACGTTCGGCGCCAACCAGGTCCGCTTCCATGCCGCCGACGGATCGGGCTATGCGTTCATGGCCGACCGCGTGATCGTACTCGATGCGCTCAACCCGCAGGTGGCCGCGCGCATGACGCGCGCATTCGACCGCTGGCGCCGCTTCGATCCCGGACGCCAGGCGCACGCCCGCGCCGCACTCGAGCGCATCGGCGCGCGCGCGGGGCTGTCGGCCGACGTCGCCGAGGTCGTGAGCCGCTCGCTCGCGCCGGATGAATCGGGTAAGGACAAGTGGGGCCGGACGCCATATCGTTCCTGACCCCGACGATCGGCCGCTGCTACAGCAGCGGCAGCTTCGGCCATGCCTGGTCGGTACGCCGCATCCTCGCCCTCGATCCGGCGCTCGACACGGTGACCTGCAAGATCGTCGCCGGCCCCGGCCGGCGGCGCACCGAGACCATGACCCGCGCCGAATTCGAGCGCTGGGCCCGCTACGAGGTCGTCCAGGAAGAAAGCGAGTGGGTCCGGGTCGGCTGACCCGGCGCGAACTGCCCACGCCGGCGCGGCCGCTCCTGCGCGGCGCGGAGCGACGAAGCGACCCCGTCCGCCGGCATGCTTTCCGCGAGACCGCCTGGTCGGGCGGCGTCCGCCTCGCATGACGTTCGGATACACCGGGCGCAGCGGCTGAGCCACCCTCTCCCTTATAATCGCGCGCTTCGCAATGCCGGAGCGGCGGGTCATGGCCGATCTCAAGTACGACGAATCCTCCTTCCGGGTGCTCAAGGGCCTGGAGCCGGTGCGCGCGCGCCCCGGCATGTACACGCGCACCGACTCCCCGGCCCACATCATCCACGAGGTGATCGACAACGCCGCCGACGAGGCGCTCGCGGGCCACGCGAAGAATCTCCACGTCGCGGTGCACCTCGACGGCTCGGTCTCGGTCACCGACGACGGGCGCGGCATCCCGGTCGGGGTCCACCCGCAGGAAGGCGTCCCGGTGGTGGTGCTCGCGTTCACCCGCTTGCATGCCGGCGGCAAGTTCGACAAGGGCGCCGCCGCCTCCGCCTACGCCTTCTCGGGCGGGCTGCACGGAGTCGGGGTGGCGGTCACCACCGCGCTCTCCACGCGGGTGAGCGTCGAGGTGCGCCGCGCCGGGCGCATCCACGCGATCGAATTCACGCGCGGGGGCGAGGAGGTCTCGGCACTCGCCGACATCGGCCCCTGCGGCCGCCAGACCGGAACGCGGGTGCGGGTGTGGCCGGATTCGAAGTACTTCGACAGCCCGCGGGTGCCCGCCGCCGAGCTGGAGCGGCTGCTGCGCTCGAAGGCCGTGCTGCTGCCGGGCGTCTGCGTGGTCCTGGAGATCGAGCAGCCGGGCGGCGAGCCGCTCACCCGCACCTGGAGTTACCCCGGCGGGCTGGCGCAGTACCTGGACGAGCTGGCCGACGGGCGCGAAGCCGTCGCGCCGCTGTATTGCGGCGAGAAGTACGCGGGGCCCGAGGACGCAGCCTTCGCGCCGGGAGAAGGCGCCGCCTGGGTGCTGGGCTGGTTCGCCGACCCCGTGCCCTCGGAGTCCTATGTCAATCTCATCCCGACGGTGGCCGGCGGCACTCACGAGTCGGGGCTGCGCGCGGGCGTGTTCGAGGCGGTGAAGGCCTTCATCGAGCAGCGCGCGCTGCTGCCGCGCGGGGTCAAGCTCCAGCAGGACGACGTGTGCTCGCGGCTCGCCTTCATCCTCTCGGCGCGCATCCTCGACCCGCAGTTCCAGGGCCAGGTGAAGGAACGGCTCAACTCGCGCGAGGCGGTGCGGCTGGTCTCGGGCATGGTGCGCGACCCGTTCGAGATCTGGCTCAACGACCACGCGGAGGCCGGACGCGCGATCGCGGAACTCTCGATCCACCAGGCGCTCGCCCGCCAGAAGGCCGCGCAGAAGGTGGGCAAGCGCAAGCAGTCGGGGGTGGCCGTGCTGCCGGGCAAGCTCGCCGACTGCGAGTCCGAGGACACCGCGCGCAACGAGGTGTTCCTGGTCGAGGGCGATTCTGCGGGCGGCTCGGCGAAGCTCGCGCGCGACAAGGAGACCCAGGCCATCCTGCCCCTGCGCGGCAAGGTCCAGAACGCCTGGGAGATCGACGCCGACCGCCTGTTCGCCAACACCGAGATCCACGACATCGCGGTGGCCTTGGGCATCGACCCGCACGGGCCCGACGACGATCCCGATCTGTCGGGGCTGCGCTACGGCAAGGTGGTGATCCTGTCCGATGCCGACGTCGACGGCGCCCACATCCAGACCCTGCTGCTGACCCTGTTCTTCCGCCACTTCCCGAAGCTGATCGAGCGCGGCCACATCTGCATCGCGCAGCCTCCGCTGTACCGCATCGACGCGCCGGCGCAGGGCAGGAAGAGGCCAGCGCGCAGGCTCTACGCCCTGGACGAGGGCGAACTGGGCGCGATCCGCGACCGCCTGGAGAGCGAGGGCGTCGACCCGCGCTCGATCGGGATCGGGCGCTTCAAGGGCCTGGGCGAGATGAATCCGGAGCAGTTGCGCGAGACCGCGATGGATCCGGCCACGCGGCGCGTGCTCCCGGTGCGCATGCGCGAGGCCGAGGGCGCGGCCGCCGAGACGGTGCGCCTGTTCACCATGCTGATGGGCAAGGGCGAGGCCGCCGCCCGGCGCGAATGGATGGAGGCGAAGGGCGATAGTGTCGAAGCCGATCTATGAGGCCGTTCCAGGTTGCCGGCACGCCTCGCGAACCCGGACCTTGAAGCCTGAAACCCGATGAAGACGATGACGAACGAAACCCCCGATCTGTTCGACGAGCCGGCGGCGCCGCCCGCGCCGCCGCCCGCTGCCGCCGCGGGCAATGGCGGCGAGAGCTTTCCGCTCGACGGCTACGCCGAGCGCGCCTATCTCGCCTATGCCATGAGCGTGGTGCGCGCCCGGGCGCTCCCTCAGGTCGAGGACGGGCTCAAGCCGGTGCAGCGGCGCATCCTGCACGCGATGAACGAGATGCGGCTCGCCGCCGGCGTGAAGCACGTCAAGAGCGCGCGCGTGGTGGGCGACGTCATCGGCAAGTACCACCCCCACGGCGACCAGAGCGTGTATGACGCCATGGTGCGCGTGGCGCAGGACTTCTCGCTGCGCTATCCGCTCATCGACGGCCAGGGGAACTTCGGCTCGCGCGACGGCGACTCGGCCGCGGCGATGCGCTACACCGAGGCGCGGCTCACCCCGATCGCCGAGCTGCTGCTCGGCGAGATCGGCCAGGGCACGGTCGATTTCGCGCCCAACTACGACGGCGCGTTCGAGGAGCCGCGGCTGCTTCCCGCGCGCCTGCCCTTCGTGCTGCTGAACGGCGCCTCGGGCATCGCGGTCGGGATGGCGACCGAGATCCCGCCGCACAACCTGCGCGAGGTCGCGGAGGCGCTGCGCATCCTGATCCAGCATCCGGCGGCCGAACTCGACGAGCTGCTGGCG
>Ga0100385_1001486_pt1 | contig 23617 bp, 18 predicted proteins | sample CryGeymeta201509_FD_81543 | JGI IMG/M metagenome (GOLD analysis project Ga0100385, IMG submission 81543) | Groundwater microbial communities from Crystal Geyser aquifers in Utah, USA - Crystal Geyser metaG 2015-09 | ecosystem: Environmental > Aquatic > Deep subsurface > Groundwater | place: USA... | reverse complement strand
GCAAATTGATTAGATATACCGTGTAATATTTTCTGCAACAGTGAAATAAACGGCATTGGCCACAACCCGATGAAAACACTCCATAAAGCAAGCCAGACGAGACTCAAGCGTTCAAACCAGCTCGCCGGCCCCGCATGCACTAAATGTGACTCTCGCGGCCGCCCTAAAAACGCAATACCGAAGAATTTTACAATCACAAAACCCGCCAAGGCAAAAACCAGTACACTGACAGCGACAATCACACTGGAAAAAATGGCGAAGTCAAAGTGGCTTGACATACCTTGGGAAAAGAAAATACGCAAGTAAAGCCATTCAGATATGAAACCGCTGAATAAGGGTAAGCCTGCCATGGCGAGACAACCAATCAGAGCGCAGCCGCTCACCCAGGGCATTTTTTGAATCAGACCGCCTAATTTACCCAGGTTGCGTTCGCCGGTAGCGTGCAAAATTGAGCCGGTACTTAAAAACAGTAATGACTTAAAAAGGCTATGACTTAAACTATGCAACAAAACTATCAGCAAGGCTGCATCAGAAAGTGCGTACTGATGGTATTGATAAAAAACGATGGCAAAACCTAAGCTCACGACAATAAAACCCAAGTTCTCCATAGATGAGTACGCCAACAACCGCTTCATATCCGTTTGCAAAGCAGCATGAATGACGCCAATCAACATGCTGCACAGTCCGATGGTAATCAAGCTATAACCCCACCAGGCTTGTTGGTAGGGCAATAACCAATAAAAACTAAAACGAATCATCCCGTAAATAGCTGTTTTCAGTATTACCCCGCTCATTAACGCACAGATAGGGCTGGGTGCAATGGGATATACTCCGGGTAACCAGACATGCAAAGGAAATAAACCCGCTTTTGCGCCAAAGCCGATGAACATCAAAACAAAAATAAAGTTGGCTGATACTGCAGAGATTGGCATGTTGCCTAACAAGAAGAAGCTGATCACAATACTTAAAAATCCGAGATGCGCGATTCCTAAATATAAGAACCCTGCTTGACGGGCGGACTTATCGGTTGCATTAAACGCAATCAGAAGATAAGAACTGAATGTCATCAGTTCCCAGGCAAATAAAAATGTGAATGTATTGCCTGCCGTCAACACCAGCAGCATGGCGAGAATAAAAAAACAGGAAACAGTTTGAATCAACTTTTGCTGTCTTAGAGTGAAATGATTAAAATAAGATTGGCCAAACACGCTCACCGCCAGCACAGACAAGCTTAACAAAAAGACAAAAAAACGGGATAGCGGATCAAACTGTATGGCAAACCCGAGTTTATAAGGAAAAAATGATGTGTCGAATAACCAGGTGGATGAGCCATGATAGAAGGCGGCCAGACAAAAGACAGCCAAAGCTGCCAGCATTGAGCCATAACGGCTACTCTGTAATAATAGCCGGCGTGCCGGAAGTATTATTGACACACACCCTAAACCCAACCACGCCAATACAACTATTTTGAGTAAAGCCATAATAATTCATCCGCAAGTGAGCGTATGTATCATAAACCGTTGTATGGCTTTTGTCTATGATTAGAGTGTCAATCCGCCCATTATATAATCTTTGAGGGCGGAATTAAATTCCGCCTTCAGGGTTGGGTGGCTGCGTATTTATATTTCTGCCAGAGCTTTGTACATTTTCGCACCATACATTTTGTTTGCCTGGAATGCAGGCAGTAGTCAATGGGGCGTTACTTTTAATTTCAAACTGATACAATTTATTATTCCTGTCCTGTAATGTGATCGCACATGGGTAGTTACGATTTTTACCGCTTATTTGAAGCAAGTTTTGTCCTTCTGAAAAAAATTCGTCAGCTTCTTCAGAACAAATCCCATATTTGGTCCAAGGGTTACTTTCAAGCATGCCTAAATAGATATTAATCATTTCGTTAGGATTGAACTTGGTAGGCGGAGGGGTACCAATATTCCGCTTTGTTACCGCATCAACATTTACTCCTTCACACCATGTTTTATTATTACTTGCACTGCAATCAACATTGTCACTATTTGATCCTGATAAGGGTACTCCGTGCTTGATAGTGAATTGGTATACACTATTATTGCTGTCTTCTAAAGTAATTTTACAGGGAAATTGAGCTTGGCCGCCAACTTTTATCAAGGTGCTGCCACTAGATAGATATTGATCAGCCTCTGGTGTACAAATACCATACTTCGTCCAAACCGGATCATTGGCAGCAGGCTGACCTAAACCGATTTCAATAGTCGTCTTGGGATTATACTCGGTTTTATTTATCAAGCCATGATCTCCACCCACAGCAACAATAATGCCTTCGCCATCTTCATTCATATTACCTACGGCATCATCAATTGAGAAAGCATAGGCTGCATGCATCTTGAGATAATCTCCGCCGTGAATAAAGGCAGCATAAGGGTTAAATACCTCGGCTTTATTTGCTTGTTCCAGAGAACTGTATTGTAAGGCAATGTACTTATTTTGTATTTCCGTGTAAGCGGAGCCAGTTCGGGTTTCGTATAGAGGGTTTACTATGAAAGTATCATCTGCGCAGGCATTAAAAGGAACCCAGCCGTAAACATGACGAATCATCAAATCAGTATCCAATGGCTTCGCGCCGTGGGTACTGCAAAGAGTTGTGTATTTATTATAATTTTCGTCAAAAAATTGTTTGACTGCCTGTATATTTTCGCACACTGAAAATTGAGCGAACGAACTATTCTTTGAAGTACAGCTCGTCCATAATGCTTTCATATCATCAACAGCCTTATCAGGATTAGGTATGAGCAGCGATTGGTCGGTAAATGCTTTATAGCCGGATGGCAATTTCTTATTAATCACATTACCCATATTATAATGAGGCCAATTTGGAAAATCCAGCAAAAATTGATTAACATGCGTATGAAAATCACTTACGCTTTGAGTAGTTCCTATGTAGCCGATGGCCTTATTTTTGAAGGGTTCTATAGCCATTGGAAGATAAGCATCATCAACATAGGATATATCGTAATCCACATGATCGTAAAAGATTAAATAGGGTATAACGTTCGTGGCAATATTCGCAAATGTGTATTCTGCTAATTGAGATGGTTCATTTGGCAGTGGTTCGTCTGGGTATGAATAAACTTTTACTTCTGTGTCAGCGTCAGTTCCTGCCGTATAGCTTGGACCAGCGCTTTTTAGAGTAACCAATGTGCCGGTAATTTGCGGCTTCTGATCGTAAATGTAAATCCGCACGCCATTCCACCAATCGACGTATTGATCAGGGGCTGATGTAGGGTTTTCGACCAATTTTGAATAAAAAGGAGCAGTAACAGTTACTGATTGTCCCGCAGGAATACCGTTATCTGCATCAATATAAACTCTATATGACTTGGTATGAGCAAATTTATCCTTTTCCGGATCTTTGGTTTGAAATTCAGCTTGTAAATACTTATCTTCTAAAGTTATTGAAGCTGAAAGGACCGGATAAATGGGTTCATTAGAGTTATTGTAAATTTTTATGGTTTTTGCGGGAACGCCGCTTTGAGTAATTTTAATAGGATTGCCGGCAACATCCGAGGCATCATTCGCTTTGGCAGTTATGATTACAGTTTCATTTTGATCTTTCGCGCCAACCAATTCAAACTGATTTTTATCATCAGGGTCTGGTATTACTTTACCTGAACCACTCAGAGCAAAACTGTAATACACTGTTTGACCTGAGCTGTCACTGGCATCAGCAACAAATTGTCCGGAACCATTACCATTGCTGCCGACTACGGCGCTGCCTGAGTTACGGCCTGACCAGGTTATTACAGGGATTGGTGTTTTAGTCTCTGTCGAAATTTGAGAAAAAGCAGGAGGGTTGTAGCCTGGCATTTCTATCCTCAAATCAAAAGAAGATATCCCTGTATTCATAGTTATAAAGTTGAGATCTAAATCGCAGCTTCCGCCACTGGGAATATTCCCATTCGCACAAGCACCGCCCCAATAGGTATTTTTACTACTGCCTTGCTTAGTAATGATATGAATGACATCCAATGGCTTAATAGGCAGTGGAAAGTTATTCTGACAGTTATAGACATTAGTATAGAGCTTACCAGTCAATGTGTTGGCGGGTATGCCTTGCCCCTTAAGCGTGCAGCTAAATGGGGTCAATGAATAAGCACTCATCGAAAGAAGACTGAAAGCAAAAAAGAAAACGAGTTTAACAGATTTCATAATAATTCTACCATTGTACCAACATAACACAAAAAACTAACCTTGGAAAAAACGTACGATGCTTAGCGTCACTGCATTTGAACTAAGGCTGTTTGACAAACGATCGTTAGCCAAAACACCTGAACCATAGCCTGTACGCACCACACCATAATGCGTATATTCATATCCTAAACTCAATTGTAAATTGTTATTTACCCAATAATCTATACCCGCGCCAAAGCTATCAGCGAAATTTGTGGTGGTTGCCGAAGCAAAATTCCCTAATGAGGAATACCCTGGCGGTACATTGGGAAGAAGCCCGGTTGTATAACCATACACATGGTTCACAGCAATACCCGCTCCTACAGAAGCATAAGGAGAAAAGTGATGCCACTCATGGAAATTAAACTTTAATTTTAACAAAATTGCTTGTTCCGCCACTTTGTATTTGTATTGAAAAATTTTTGCCTGAGGCAGTGAAAATTTAAAAATGTTACCAGAAAGTTCGGGTCTGGAGTACGTATATTCAACTCCGAGACTTAAAGCAGAAAGCCATTGCGACTGGCATTGCCATCGATAACCTGCCAAAAAAGAAGCTTCAATAGAGCTTTTCGCATGATTGGTTACGTATTTATCTTGTAAAGAGGGAAGAAAGGAAAGTCCTGATGTTGTAAAATTGGTGGTATGCGTCAGATGCGGAAACATGAAACCTGTTCCAATCCCAACATAAATACTTCCGACAGGGCTTGCCTGGTTATCATTTCCTGCAGGAATTACACCGTCACCAGGGTTCACAGTGGAAACGGGCGCTTGCGGAACAACCGGCATTGTGTCTGCGGCGGCTGTTGTGAAATACAGGCACGCGCTTAAAATCACCGCCGAGATGATGTTTATTTTATTCATTGTTCTATTTATTATCATGGTACGCCCTGAATTCGGTTTCAAAAATTGGCGGGCAGTGTACCATAAAATTTGAGTCAATAAAAATACATAGCCATTCTTTTCAAAATCATGGGAAATATACGGATGTCGGTTGGTGAATGTAATCCAAAGCCAGTAAAAAATTTTATTGACGATTCTAAGCTGGTAACTTATAATCGTCAGATGTATATTAAGCGTGACATTACTTCCCGATTATCTCAAAGTACTATGCCGGCACAGTTTGTTATTGGCCCTCGGCAATGTGGGAAAAGTACTTTGCTCTCACATATTGGCGAAACTTTATTTAAAGAAATCACCTTTGATGATTTGCAGTTACGAAATTTGGCTAACCGTGATCCGGCATTGTTTTTAGAGCAATTTACGCCGCCTGTTTTGCTTGATGAAATGCAATATGTTCCTAATCTTTTTTCTGAAATCAAACGACAGATTGATCAATTGAAGAAACAGCGTTTGAAAGATGGCAGGGCATTATCAACATTGTATCGCATGACGGGCTCAAACCAGTTGCTTATTGATAAAAATATTTCTGTGCCGATGAAATCAAAGAACTTTATGCTATCGAACGCTTAATCAAGCAAGTACTCACAAGAAAATTAATTGATGGTTTTGAACCGGTGCACGATGTGCCGGAATCACGTTTAGCTGCGCGTCCGATTCGTTCCAAAAAGCCCAAAAAACACAAGTCAGAACACAAAGAAGGGGCATTTTAAATTCTACTCCAATGCTTGCTGATTCGGTAATTCAATATCCATCGGCAATGCGTTCAAAATTTGTGAAATAACTGAAACTCCTTTCTGTTTACAATCAAGAGAGGGGTTATATTCAGTAATCTCTATTCCTAAAAATTTTTCCATTGGCATATTTTTAAAACACTCCAAAGTATCTTTTAACATAATGCCTTTTTCAACAGGTGTACCGAGCGCATCAATTTCATCGGGATCTAATCCATCTAAATCGAAGCTAACGCCAAAGGGAAGGTCATTTTGTTTGAAATGCATTAAAGCGTCATTCCAGCAATGAGCGAACCCAAATTCATTAACATCATCCATTGTGAAAACTTTAACATTCAACTTATTGAGTAATTCTTCTTCGGCAGGTTCATAAGAACGAATACCAATCAAGAACAGATTTTCTGGCTTTAGCTTGGGTTCATTGCTTAAGATTGAGGTTAAAGAGGGCGAGCCATATCCTAGCAGGGCCGCAACCGGCATGCCATGCAGATTGCCGCTTGGTGAAGATTCCGGGATATGAGCATCCATATGGGCATCAATCCAAATTAAACCATAATTCCCTATAGCTTTATGCACACCAGACCATGTACCTATAGCGCAACTGTGATCGCCGCCAATGGTGATAAATCGTTGTTGCTTTTGTGTGATAGCCCAGGTTGCCTCGGCTAATTTTTCAGAAAACTCAGCTAGATCAGCAGTGGCATCTAAACGATTTTTTTCATTTCTGCAACGAATGGTTTTTTCCCAATATTGCTCTAACTTCAGTTTTCTTTTTATGAGTTCGGGTGCTTCCTGACATCCTTGCACGCCGGCACAGTTACCGACGCTGGCACCTAAAAATCGACAACTAACCATTAACAGCCTCCTTTGATAAGAGGGCTGTTATTTTAGAAGAGTTCAAAACGGAAAAAAGATCTTTTGGGTCTTTTAAGTCCGGCACCAGATTCATTGGTATGCCAATATTATATTGTTCGGCCAATTTGTGAGTAAGCACTAATACTGAAAAATCTTCCAAGGCAAAACCAACGGAATCAAATACAGTGACTTCATGATCATTGGTGCGGCCGGGTTTTTGATTTGAAATTAATTCCCAAAGTTCAGCATGAACAATATTTTTTGCCTCTGCTTCAGAAAAGTGCTGAATTTCACCTTCAATAAAAGATTGTTCAAAAAATTCGACCACAACTTTTGCGCGAGTTAAAATTGCTTTATCCAGTTCCGTTTTTCCGGGACAATCACCGCCTAACCCATTGATGTGCACACCGGCTTGCACCCAACTGTTTTCAATCACTGTTGCATGGGCTTTGCAAGCAGTACAGACGGTAATAATATCAGCATTTTTCACAGCTTCTTCATTACTGGCACAGGCCACAAGGTTAAAATCATACGCCTGCATATTTTTTTCAAAACGTTTCATAGCAGCAGGATCAATGTCATGATAACGAATAGTTTTAATGTCTCGAACTAAGGCCGTGGCAATGGCTTGAAAATCACTTTGGGCTCCTGTGCCGATTAACGCCAAAGTCTGAGCGTTTTTTCTTGCAAGATAATCAATTGCAATGGCTGAAGTAGCTGCGGTTCTTAAGGCAGTTAATAAGGTCATCTCAGACATTAACAGCGGATAACCATTATCAACGCGGGATAATTGACCGGTGGCTATAACTGTCTGTTTATTTTGGAGAGGATTTTTGGGGTGACCGTTGACATATTTGAATGCAAAGAATTCTTTATCGGCAGTGGGCATTAACTCAATAACGCCGTCAGCAACATGAAAAGCCGGACGAGGAATTTTATCAAACTCATCCCATCGAATGAAATCATTTTTTAGCTGTTGCATTAAGTCTAATAAAAAGCCTTTTAAACCGTGTGCATGAATGAGTTCAGCTAACTTTTCAACTGATAATACATTAACCATTTTTTTTACCTCACATCATTACCAAAGAAGATATTTAGTCGGTATCTTCAGTATATAGTTATCTAAAAATTTAGCAAGTTTACTGATGCTTTTCCAGACCATTTCGGTAGGACTTTAGAGCAAATCAAGAATGGGAAACAGGCGTAGATAAACTGAATTCAAGGGCTTTAAAAAAAGGGGATTCCTGAGGCCTGATAATTACGTTCAATTAGTTCAGTCATTTTGTTATCATTAGTATGAATAACTATTTTCAGATTATAACATACTGCCGGGGCAAAAATTATTATGTATAACAGTTTTAAAAGGCAAAACATAATTAAGAGTGTTAGCTCCATTTTTTTTCTTATGGTTTTTTCTGAAGTATTTTATTATTTATTAAATATATATATCGCAAACCTGCTTTCAGCACAAGAGTATGGAGATATGGTTGTAATTATTAGAACGCTTTTATTTATGAGTTCGTTACTTACGTTAGGTGTGCAATTTTCTCAAAATCGATACCTTGGCAAATATGACATGCTGCATCAAAAAAATTTTGTAAAGGGGATTATTACCTGGAGCAAGAATATAGTCACTAAAACGTGTTTTTCCTCTATGATCATCGGCAACATTTGCATGTTACTTATAGCATCAGGTTATATTAAACAATTTAATGACTGGCAAACTTATTTTTTTCCCATTTGGCTTTCACCTGTTTTCGCATATATTTTTTGGCAAGCCTCATTGATACATAGTTTACGATATTACATTACTTCAATCCTGTTTAATAAAGTATTTTTGTATGTATTATTTTTTATTATGGCAATAGTTGCTGCTCAAATAGGCGTTAAAATCAACTTATTTAAATTAATACTATTTTTACTAAGTTCAGGTTTATTTATTCTACTATTTCAAGAATTTTTCATACGCTTTAAACTTGATCCCTATAATAAAAGTGAAAAGCCGGAATTTAAAAAACACGAATGGTGGCAGCATGCTAAAAACGTATATTTATATGATATTTTAATACAGGGAACATTTGCTCTTGAAATGCTTTTATTTGAAGTGCTTGGAAAAAATGAATCAGATCTCGGATATCTTGGAGCAATTTTATTAATAGCTGGATTAATTCAACTGCCAACCGGGGCAGTGTACTATTACATGAGGCCTCATGTTACAATTCTTTGTTCTAATAGCCAAGACAATCATCAAACATTCAGGTTTTATTCTTATCTTCGGTTATTTCCAACCTTAGTAATTTATGGGTTGATTGTTCTATTTTCAAAAGAATTATTGGCATTATTTGGAGCTAAGTATAGTCAATATTCTGATTTATTAATCATAACAACAAGTTTTTTCCTGGTAGTTTCTTTATTCCGATTAAGTGAAATCATTATGGAATTAACAGGAAAAGTCAGAAAAAGGTACTTTTTTCTGCAAATTATAGTACTATTGGCCGGTAGCGTATTATTAATACCAATATTTCAACTCTATGGTGCTATTTATGCTATATGTCTGTCTCAACTAAGTATGGTTGCTTTGGCCACATTGGTTGTAAAAAAGTATTATAAGATTAAAATATTTTTATTTTTTTAAGTTGATGATTGCATCTAAAATATGAACCTGTTAAGTTCTTAAGATACGCTTATGAAAAATCTATATGATGAATTTGTTATTCAAGCGGAGAAAACTCCGGAGAATGTTGCTTTAAGTGATTTAAAATCTGAAATCACTTTCAAGGAATTAAAAAGCAGAGTAGATTTTCTATCTGAATATCTTCATGAATTATTTTTCTTACACGAATCTAACATAGAATCTTTCCCGGTATGCGCCATTTGGCAAGATAATAAGATAGATATGGTCGTTTCCTGCCTTACTATTATGAAGCTGAATGCGATTTGTATGCCAATCGATTCATTCTTGCCTGAGAATAAGGTTTCATCGATGTTTCAAACATCAAAAGCTCAATATTTGATTATCGATAAATCTATATCAGATCATAATACCTGGTTGAAAAAAAAATTTAAAGGCCAGACAATTTATCCGGAAGTTATTTCATATCAGCGGGACCCTGCCAAGTTTTTTAGCAAGAAAATTTTTAGCAAAAATAAAATTGCTTATCTAATGTTTACTTCCGGGTCATCAGGCAATCCAAAAGCCGTTATGGTACCCCACGCCGGTTTACGTCAAACTCTCATCTCAATTCAGCGGTTTACTAATTTCTGTTCTGACGATGTATTCTTATCGTTAAATACATTTGTTTTTGATATTCATATTTTAGAAGTTTTTTTACCTTTGATTACTGGTGGAAAATGTATTTTTGCATACAATGAATTTCTTCATGCTAATTTGGAAAAAATGCTTAATTTGCTCAAATTAATTCAACCAACGTACATTCAATTAACTGCATCTATTTTAAATCAGCTTATGGGACAACTGGATCTAAAAATATTTCATGATCTCGTAAGCCAGTGCAACCTGATTTGTGGTGGTGAACAAGTGACACCTGAATTGGCAGAAACATGTTTATCGCTTTTTAAGCGTGTTTATCATGCTTATGGCCCAACTGAAGCAAGTATATGGGTCGCTTTTGATCGAATTATTTCAGCGAACGATATTTTTATTAAAAACGTAGTTGAAAATAACAAAATTTATGTTTTGAATAGTGATTTTGAACCTGTGGGCCATTTGCAAGAAGGTGAGCTTTATATTTCCGGCATTGGATTATTTTCCGGCTATCTAAATGACCCTGAAAAAACTGAAATGAACCTTATTGATAATATCTTTTATGATGAAAGACATGATCAAAAATTTTATCAAAAAATGTATAGAACAGGCGATAGATTCCGAAAACTTGATAATGAAAAATATCAGTTTATCGGGCGCAGTGACCGACAAGTTAAAATCTCAGGTGAATTATTAGTATTGAATGAACTGGAAGTAATGCTCAACAAACTTGAACAGGTTGAGAATAGTGCTGTCATTTTGACTACTGACAAGAATAATCTTTACATTTTTTATTCATGCAGTAAAAAGTATTCATCCGTTGATACGGATAGCAGCCATATCGAGACTTTTTTACAAAAAGAATTTTCTTTTTATTGCCCGTATACATTAGTACAATTAGATGATATGCCATTAACGATCAGTAATAAAATAAATTATGGAGAATTACAGAAAATTGCCGCCAAACATGAAGATTTAAATAGTGAGAAAAACTTTGATCCGACACTTCCTCTATGGGAACAGTGATTTGGAGTAGTAGAATATTATGAGTCGCTTTTTAATCAAGACAATAAAAACGAAAGAGGTTTCTGGTGAATTATTTAAAAATTCCTACGCTCTTTATAAAAAATATCGTCGTGACACTAACTACAATATTTTTGTTAAAGACTTAAAAAAATGTCTGTATTTTATTTATATTTACGATAAAAAATTTTTAGAATTAATTGGTTTTTGTTCTGTGTCAAATCTTTTTGATGTGTTTGAAAAGAATAATGTGATTATTTTTTCAGGGGAGGCAGTTATTCATGAAAATTATACTAACAAAAAATTATTGCAAACTATTTACTGTAAGCATTTTTTGAATGTTAAATTATCGTATCCTTTCAGGAAGGTTTATTTTTTAACAACATGCGATAATTTTAAAATATACTTATTAATGGAACGATATTTTTCAAAATTTTATCCAAGATGGAATTGTAAAATGCCTAAAAACATTCAATCTATTATTGACGCATCTATGAACCGTCTCTTTCCAAATAAATATATATCTGAAAAAGGCATTATCAGAAATTATTCAGAAGCCTGCCCTTTAAAACAATCTGCTGCAAATATCACTCCTAAAATGATTTTTTTAGATAAAAAAACCGATTTTTTTCAGAAAATTAATTCCGGCTGGCGAGAAGGAGATGAACTGGTTTGTATAGGTTTATTGGGATGGTTAGATTGTTTATATTTTTCTTTTAAATTTATAATAAGTTATTTATCAAAACACCCTATTAAACGCGATTAGATTAATTTTAGATCTGAATTCTTAAAAATGAACACTACCAGTTTATTTTTTTAGATGAGAAAAATATTTTTTTTATTAAACCTTTTCTAAACATTAAAAAAATTTGTTTCCATCCAAATATGTTTTTATACGTTCTGAATATAATGAAATAATATAGCAGCTTTGAAAAAAAACCCGAAATGAGTAACTCTGCTCTATTACCACAGAGTAAATTACCAATCGACTGAGTACCCAAGGAAAGTATTAGCCCAACTTGTTTATATTTGAAGTTTTTACATTTCTGTTTATTCACGATACTTAAAAAACTTTTGGCCAGGTAATAACCCGATTGATAGGCCGCACTGCCTCGGGCTGGAACAAAGTACTGTTTTCCTTTGTGCACACAATAGGGAATGGTTGAACAATCTCCTATAGCAAAAATATTGTCAAAACTTTCAGATTGGGTAAATTTATTCGTCAAGATAAAGTTATTGTCTGCTTTTTTGAGTTTGACCATATTTGCAAGGCAATTGACGGGTTGAATGCCTCCGGCCCAAACGATTAAATCCCCTTTGATGCGGAGGCCATTTTTTGTCAGAATCAAGCCGTCATTTTCTTCAAGCACTTCATCATTCAAAATCACTGAAACTTGTTGATTACACAGTTCATGATACACGGCTTGAGACAGAGTTTCTGTGGCTTCCGTAACCAACCTATTACTCGCTGTGATTAGAGTTAAACTCAGGTTTGGTATATTTTTAACTCTAAAGAGATGTCTTAAATCACAACAAAATTCTACACCCGTACATCCTCCACCAATAATAACAACTGTTTTCTCACCTTTTTTTAAGATTAATTTTTCAACTTCAGCCTTAAGTTTAAGGCAATTTTGTAATGTGTCGATGCAATGAAGATTGTTAAATTTAATGTTCGGCTGTGAAATAGAGCCTAGTGATAAAATCAGATAATCAAAGATTATTTTTTTAGAATTATTGTTTAAATCATAAATTTTAATGAATTTATCTTTAAAATTCATTTCTGTAACATTGGAATTAATGAATTTAATACCGAGTTGGTTTGAATAAAGTTTATATTTAACACAAATATGTTCATGCGATAAAGATCCTGTTGCTATATGATAAAGTAAAGGCTTCCATAAAAAGAATTCTTTGGCATCTATCAATATAATTTCAAAATCTTTCGATCTATTCCACTTTGCAAAATTTGAAATAAAAGTCAAACCTGCAATGCCGCCGCCAATAACCACTATCCGTTTTTTCGTTAAAGATTTCATTGATGGTATCAATGCAAAAAATATAATAACATTATTGCAAATATGATCTGTTTACGCAATGCTGACAGAAAATGATTTCAGTAAACATGGTAATAGGCGAAAATTATTATAAGAGCAACAGTGTAAATAAGAGGCATTAGCCAGCGTGCGGTATGTTCCAGAATTTCTGAAAGTTTAAGTTTTCCGTGTTTTCCAAGGCTATTGAACAATATGGTGAGAAAAATAACGCTGCAAGCGAAAAAAAAGGTTGTAGAAATAATGGAACCTAATAACACTTGATAATTCACTTTGGGCAATGAATCTTTAATAACCCATTGATATGCAATGATCGCAACCAAACAGGAAATGGAGACGCCTAATTTGGAGCCGAGTTGTTCCCTGCTTATCCACAAAATGGAACAGGACAGTATTCCCAGGATAATCATTGGCAAGAGAATTTTTGACAAATAATAATTAGAGTGGCGTGCTAATGTCAGGCTAACATTGTACTGGCTGTGATCCTTGTGAAACTGAAGGTCTGAACTTGTAGCAACATAGGATGAATAACCTTTTAAGCCCCATTCCGCCAATTGAGCCGATTCAGCTATTCCTTCATAGGGGTTCAAGGGAATAAATCGCAATTGACCTGAATTATAGAGTAATGAACGAAATTGGATTGTGATATCATGCGCATCAAAAGGAAATTTCCTGAAATTCATTTTTGCGAATACTTCTGCGTTAAATCGTTCGATATATTGTACACTACCATTCGGTTTCACAATCAAAGCTTGACCCTCTATCAGGCGGCCTTTCCGGGCATTCAGAATTTCAACGAAAGGAGACCAGATATTTTCTCGGGTGAGTGTTTGATTTAAATTAGGTCCGGTAAAATACGTGAGTTTTGAAAATCTTCTTTTTATCGAGTCATCCTGCCATTGCATAATTAACGTTGCGTCTATTTCAAGTGTTTGTAACCAAGGGTTAACCAGAGACACATCTTCCAAAAATAAAGCTATTTGGACATAAGTAGGGGCTGTTGATTTTGGTAAAGTTATGCCCACTGCTCCAAAAACAGGCTGAGCAATAGTCAACCAAGCTAATAAAACATAAAAAAATAATTTTTCCATAATTCAGAGTATAGCTGATTTTTGATTGCAATATCTATTGCAATCAAATTTTACTCTAACTATTACAGATCCAGGATATTTAGATTGACATCCGTGGTATGGTTGTTGTCGCGGGCTGCTTTAGCAAGGCATCTCTATGTTCTTCCACATCTATCCGCAGTGTGGGTTTTTTGGCATTAGATTTTAACGCGGCTCTTTTATTCCTGATTTCAATTGTCTCGGCAATCGAGGGTATATACTTTTTCGATGTACCATTTTTTTCAATAAGGACATTTTTCCCAAGACTGCTTAACCAGATGCAAGCTTTCCTCACTAATTTTTTATTGGTACCGGTAACCACATAATTGTCATCTTTGAGATTCCTGGTAATGTATTCAATGCTGGCGTTATTATTTGCATGTGAGTCTGAAGCGATAAAAGTACAACCGTTATTTTGGGTTGGTTTGATATTTGCCAGTAATATTTCACCCTTATTACGGCTGATAGTTTGATATTCTTCGGCAGCACTTTCTAACCTTTGATTTTTGGCAAACAAAGAGGGTTGCAGAGAATGCAGGGACTCAATTCTTAAATCCGCTTCGGATATCACAGCGGGGGTTTTTTCTTCAATGGATTTTCTGTTCAGAGATATTAAATAGATTTGTTGGGCAAACGTTGAAATCAGCTTTTCAAGATCCGCTTGCAGAGCATTGAGCTGTGCCAGGTATTTGAACTTGACTGAAGCGGGATTAGAGAGTTCCTCAATATGCTTAGGAAAGCAGGTTTGCAATAATTCGAGTGTTTTTTGTGCGCTCTCTAATTTTCGCTTGAGTGCATTCAGGCCAATAGAGGCAGCCTGTGTCCGTAGCAGATGATCATATATCCCAGCTTGTGTGTTGAGTTTTTCCAGAGTTTCCTGAATATGCTTTTGCATAAATTTATGGCAGCATTCATCTTTTAACCATTGCTGGCATTGAGCAAGCTTGATTTGATTTTTAGCTTGTGATTTTTGAATTTGTTCTAACTCAACGAGCTGTGCTTTTACGTTCTGTAAAATACGGTGTCTTAAATTTATTAATGGGTCGTCTTGTTGGGCAATTAGATCAAATTCATTGTTATCATACATTAATGTTTTTAAAATAGATTGCAATCGCTGCTTTTCTTCCCCTATTATTTTTGTTTGCTCATCAAACTCGCGGGTAAACTGTTGCAATGCCTTCAAAACTTTTTCACTTCTTAAAAACGCTTTTTGAGTATCACTTAAACGAATTAAAAATCTTAAGGGATAGGGATATTGGTGATTAATAATATTAAGGAAGTGATTCAGGTTTTTTTTGACGCGTTTATTATTTTTATTATGAGCTTTAACATTATGATAAGCATCAGCCATATCAAAATTATTTAAGTAATCACGCACCTTGTCAAAATTAACAGTTTTTTCTGTATGTGTACGCAGCAGGTATGATATTTGCTTATCAGCTTCTGCTAAAGTCATATTTGGCAATGGTACTAACTCGTCTATTTTTCTTATGACTTCATTTATATTAATTTCTAATTCGTCAGCCTGCATTTGAAATCGTTGAATTTTTTCTGTAGTGCCTTCAGCGTTTTGATCCATATCGGACCTTAGTCTATTTATCGATTTGAGTTTAAGTGCTAATCGTTCTTGTAAATCTTCAAGTTCCAGATTTTGCGCGCTAACAAACGTATCTTTTGCTAAGCTTTGGATAATGAACTTTAGTTCTCGGCCTTCGTCATTATTTTTAAATACATCAAGGTCAAAGTTCATAGAAGTAACCCAAGTTCTCCTACCTTGATAAGAGAAATATGTGTCTGAATTGGATTGTGACGGTTTTATTCCGGTAGCCATAGAATAAAGAGTCAAAGCAAGTTGAAATTTTTGCATGACCACAAGGTTATAAGGTTTATCGGGACGAGGGTGGAAGTCGGCGGGCATGTAGCCTTTTGTTTCCAGTAACTGGTCTTCATCGTTTTTGAAAAAATCTTTGCTGCTAAAATCGGCGGGATCATCAACTTTTATTAAAGACTTCGTATCAAGAAAAAAAACATCGCCTTTGTCGGTAACACCAACATTACCGGGTTTAAAATCAGGAAAAACCACTCCTTCGGCAAGAGAGCGATTAATCATTTTGGTCAATTTGGCGCCAAGATTAATTGCTGTGTCTAATCCGGCGCTATGCTTTATGTGTTCTCGTATTGTACCGTGTTCAAATAAAGGGGAAAGATTAACGCGATAGTTTTCCGTATTTTTATTTTTCGATTTAAAATTGATATAAGTGTACCGCTCCGGCACATAGCTTTGGGTCAATACTGAAGCCGACAGCGCTTCTATTGCTTCTTCACTGTAAGTTGAGTACTTTCCGATAGCGATTACATAATTTTTTTCTGTATCATCTACTTGCAGCACGACATTATTGCCAACGGATAATACTTTAAATGTGACATCAGTTGAATACTCCGAAAGTGATTTCAAAACAAACTGCTTCAAAAGTATTTGTCTGGCTTTGTAGTTTAATTCTTCTTCATAAAGAGCCATCTCTGATTCGGCAGTATCCGGGTTATCTGCCCGGTATTTTAGAAGGGCTGCTTCTTTGAACTCATCTAACTCTTTTTGTTGTTCATCAGTGGCTGCGGCTGTCTCGATGTTATCCAGAAAATTGACAATATCCATGTGTTTGAATGCTGACAAAATTTTCTTACGGCGTTTAATGTTTTGTTTGTCGCCAAGCTTACTTAGAATATAGTCAAGGCGTTCCATCAATTCAAAATCATTCAATTCCGGAATACTGGATTTTGGTTTGCGTAAATTCTTTTTAAGGAGCTTTTTCTCCGGTTTCAAGATAAAGCGTTCCTTTTTTACGTTTGGTTTGAATTCCGATTTAGATTCTGGCTTTAATTCTGAGTCCGATAACATGCTTACCGCCTTTTTCGGATAATTCTATAAGTTTATTTTTCCATTATACATGTTATAGCTTAAGGAAATATCTATTGGATATGGGTATACCTGCAATGGATGTCACCCAAATTTCATTCGCCCTTCTATTCAGACAGACGAAGCTTTTTAATCACTGTATTTAGCGATTGAGTCAGATCAGGCGCATCATAGTTTGCTGCGATTGCTATGAGATCGGAAAAGTTTGGAATAACCATTATTCGAATATACATGCCATCGGCAGGATCACTATTTAACAAGTTTCGGGCTTTATTAATATCACTTAATGCCGCGTCCACCTTTTTTTCTTTAACGGCCACAAGCATGCTTTGGCTGCTTCTATAGGGTTTAATATTAGCGTTAGAAAATTTCTGTTCGGCATACTCAACAAATGATGAATCGGCCAAAACGCCAATACTTGTATTTCTCCCAAAATTACTTTGCGGAGTGAGATCACTAAAACGGCTGACTAATAAAACCAGGTTTAACTTGGCATAAGGAATAGAAAAATTAACTTTTTTTGATCTTTTCAACGTGGCGCTCAATCCACCTATCGCAATATCAACTTTTGAATTGGCCACAGCTTCAATTTGAGCATTGGCAGTTGCGTACGATAAATATTTAACAGTTACGTTTAAGTATTTGCTGATTTTGTTGATTAGCCAAATATCACTTCCTTCGAAGTGTCCGTCTTCTAAATATACAATAAATGGCGGGTAGCTTTTGTCTGGAATGGCTACGGTAATATACCCCTGATTTTTTATTTGCTGCAGTTTAGTTTGAAGACTGTACACAGGAGTAAACATCAGCATTAAAATACAAATAGAAAATATCCCGGATAACATCTTGTATTGTGTAGGCATAATAATTATTACTCTGATTTAGATTGATTCAAAAGAGGATCTTAATGTTAATTAAGACGACACTAAATGTAAAGAAAGTATTAGGTTTTAACGGCTTTAAAAATTCCCTGCATAATTTGAGCAGGTGTTGGCGGACAGCCCGGAACAATGACATCAACAGGAATAATATCGCCAATGCCATTCTCTGCCGCGTAACTGTTTTTAAACACTCCGCCGCACCGGGCGCAATCACCCACAGCAACGACCCGCTTTGGCTCCGGCATTGCTTCATAGGTTTTGATTAACGCCTCACGCATGTTTTTGGTGACGGGGCCTGTAACCAGCAATAAATCAGCGTGACGGGGACTCGCCGTAAAATGGATGCCGTAACGTTCAAGGTTATAAAATGGATTGCAGGCAGCATTAATTTCCAGTTCACAAGCATTGCAAGAACCAGCGTCAACCAAACGAATTGCCAAAGCCCTCCCAAAATGTTTAGCGATGTTTTTCTCAAGTGCTTTTCCCACGCTTTTGACAGCATCATCTTCCGGCGGGGAAAAGTTTTCTGTTTTAATACCGGTTCGTATGATTTTTTTGATGAATGTCCACATATTAACTGTGCTCTTATTAACTGTTTTGGTTAACTGTCCTGGCCGCTGTAACTTAAGTTAAACGACTTATTAATCAGCGGGAAATCTGCAACAATGTTATCAATAACGGCGTGTTCAAGCGCCAGCCAGTTTTGCCAGGATGGATCGTGAAAATGACACCATGCGATACGATGATTTGGATCGATCCGGACAGCGACACATACGGGCCCCCGCCAGCCTTCTACGCAGCCAATACCGATATCAGATTGTGCCGGCGGCTTACTAAGCGGTTGCCTGGTTGACTGCCGCATCATCCTTAAGAAATAATCGATCATTTTAATACTTTGCTGACATTCTCGAAAGCGAACATTAACGCGTGCCGTCACATCACCGCCGGTTTCTGTTACCGGTATAAAATCAATTTCTGTGTAAGGAAAATATTGATTGACGGCTCTTACATCTAACGCTACATCACTTGCCTTGGCCGCGACACCAAGTAATCCTGAACATCGGGCCGTTTCCCGACTGATGACGCCGGTGGTTTGTAAACGGTTTTGTAATCCATGATGATGACTGTAAATATGCTGTAATGTTGATAATTCGGATGTAATAACAGCGAGTTGTTTTAATAAACCGTTAATGATGTCATTGTTCCACTTGTCCATTGTTTGGTTTGGAACAATGGCGTCCATCATATATCGATGACCGGTGAGGGTTGCGTTTTCTCTGACGAGTATTTCTTTTAAGATTGAAAATTGTGCGGCCAAACCGGAAAATCCGGTATCATTAATAATCGCGCCTATATCACCAATATGATTAACGAGTCGTTCACGCTCTAATAAAACAGACCGCATAATGGCTGAATCAGTCTCCACTTGAATGCCTGATTGCTTTTCGCAAGCCAATGCAAACGCATAACTGTATGCAACAGTGGTATCGCCGCTAACTCGTCCAATCAATTTGTTAGCTTCTTGCGGCGTTTTGCCGATTAATAATTGATGAATACCTTTGTGCGTGTAACCCAAACGTTCCTCCAGTTTTAACACACGCTCACCGACAACGGAAAATCGAAAGTGACCGGGTTCAATCACCCCTGCGTGTACAGGTCCAACCGGTATTTCGTGAACACCATCCCCTGACACTTTTTTAAAATGATAGCGGGTATTTGCATACTGGTTTGATCGTGTATGCGGATTAAGTAATCCTGTTTTAAAATAACCATGACTTAACCAAGGCCGCTTGTCTTGACTGTTTTTTGCCGCGATTTTGGTGAGATCATAAATAGCGCGTTGCAATCGATTCGCTACCGGAAAAAACAGACTTAAATCGTGAATTGCCGGACGTTTGGGATGCAGTGCTGATTGCACACAAATCCAGCGCGATTGATGGAGATATAAAACATACCACCAGGTTGCCTGAGTGTGCTGATCGGGTGCAATCCACTCGGTTATCAAAACGCCACCGTTGGATTTTATATATTCTGCGATGACTGTTTGCTCTGATACAGCAACAGTAATGTTTAGAGGCGCAGTGGAAGCATTGCTTGATTGACCGAATATTTCTTGCTGTTCGTGTTTCATGACAACACTCCCGCGATGTAATTAACAATGGGGCTTAGTAAATAAAAAGGCACAAAAACTCCTGCGATAATCACAATAACCAAATGCAGGGCGGCAGGCCAATACGCGTGATGCCTGTTTTTTAATGGCATTATAGAGACATGTGCCGATTTGCTCCAAAACAGCGGTTGCATTTTCAACAAAATAGCAAGAAACGCCAGCCCTAAACCCAAAAGCAAAAGAATGGTTAAACCGATATTCGCTTTGAAGGCGGCTAAAATTAACAGTAACTCGCTGATAAACAATCCCGAAGGCGGAAGCCCTAAAATAGCAAAGGTGCTGATTAACAGCAAGGCGGCTGAGACAGGCATTTGACCCGAAAGATCACGAAGCTTGCTGAGTGTTTGCGTACCTGCACGCTGCATCACGTTGCCGCAGGAAAAAAATGCGGCGGTCTTGCTGAGAGAATGCATGGACATATGGAGTAAAGCGGCGAACAATGCCAGCGGTGTTCCCAAACCAAAAGCAATGCTGATTAAACTCATATGCTCAATGGATGAATAGGCGAATAATCGCTTAAGTTGACGTTGACGGAACAAAGATAAAGCGGCAAAGAGCACGCCGATAAATCCAAAAATTAACAGCAATACACTCGGCAAGGTATGCAGGCTGGTGTTGGAGAGCATCCATTTGAATCGAAGGATGGCAAACAAAGCCGCGTTTAATAATAAACCGGATAATAACGCTGAAACAGGCGCAGGCCCTTCCGCGTGGGCGTCGGGCAGCCAATTGTGAAGCGGCACAAATCCGACTTTGGTTCCGTAGCCGACAAAGAGAAAAACAAAACTGACTGCCAGTAATTTGGCAGGAATATGGGGTGCCTCCGATACAAGCTGCGTCCATAACAATCCATGCTCACCTAAACCTTGTGTAGAGGCCCCAATATACAAAATAACAGTGCCTAATAACGCTAAACCAATACCCACACCGCATAAAATAAGGTATTTCCAGGCAGCTTCCAGGGCTTCACTGGTATGGTAAAGTCCTACCAGCGCCACACTGGCGATGGTGGCAAGCTCAATGGCAACCCACATCATACCGATATTATTACTCAACAATACCCCTAACATGCCAAGTAAAAATAATTGGTATCCCGTATGATAAAAGCGATACACTAAAGGGTGTAAGTGAAGTTTATTTTCATTGTTCAGATAGCTGATTGCATAAAAACTGGTTGTCATGCCGATAAAGCTATTCAGTAATATAAAAAACACAGCCAATTTATCGCACAAAAACCATTGATGAAAAAAGAAGATGGGCTGCCCGCTATTATAAACACGGTATGCCAAAAAGATTGAAAGAACAAAGCACAAAGTACACACCGCTGAACTGATATAACCGGCCCAGGTTCTATTGGTTATGCAAGGCAATATCAACAAAGAAAGCACGCCCGGGAGCAAGATGAGTCCAATAAGATTCATACACGCTCCTTGAGCTTTTCAAAGTTGTGAATTTGCAAGGAGCCATATTCACGTTGTATGCGCATTAAAAACAGCGTGAAAATCATAAAGCCCACTAGCACATCAAAGCTCATGCCAAGTTCAATCAGCCAGGGAAAACCCGTACTCAGTGCGGCAGCCAGGATGAAAATGCTGTTCTCTAACACCAGTAAACCAATGACTTGGGTGACGGCTTTGCGCCTGACGATGACCAGTAACATGGCAACAAAGGCATTAGCCAGAGCCAGTGAAAATCCGGCGGCGCTTGTGTGCGGCAAAAACGTTAGCATATTCCGGCTTAAAATAAGGGCAAAAAAGACCAAAGCGGTTGTTAACAATAACAGTGTCGGTTTATTGACAATTGGTTCAACGCGTCCGGAAAGGTGTAAAAAGCGGGCAAGTTTCCAAAGCAGCAGCGGCAAAATAATGACTTTGACAATGACGGTTATCGCGACAGAAACAAACAATGCGGCATTCGGCACATAAATAGCCTTCGTCAAAAGGTACACGGCCAATAATGTATTTTGTGCGACAAGTAATTTAAGGACGCTGGTGATATGAGTTCCTACCACCATTAAAACACCGCATAAAAGCATAATACTGATAAGAAACAGCAGCCAATCGTTGATCATATCGGTACTCCCGTCACTTGCGTTACCATCAATTGCGTTAATAGAATACCCATCAACGCCAGAAATAAAGCCAGTCCCAAATATTCAGGAATCCGAAACAGGCGCACTTTAGCTTGTAATGATTCGGCAATTGCTAAAAGCGTCAGCAGAACAAACAACTTTACGAGTGTTGTGATCAATCCTGTTAATAATGCACCCCATGACAGTTGTACCGCTAAACCGCAGGGGAAAAATAAATTCACAAAAAGGAGTAAAAATAACGTAAGTTTGAGCGAATTCCCCCACTCAATGAGCGCGAGGTAACGTCCTGAATATTCCAGTATCATGGCTTCATGAATCATGGTCAGTTCTAAATGAGTAGCAGGGTTATCAAAGGGGAAGCGGCCATTTTCTGCGAGCAGCACCAGGACGAAAGCAGAAAGTGAAAAAGCCAAACCCGGGTATAAGATGCCCTTGTGGATCAAAACAAAACCGATATGCTCCAATGTCAAACCTTTTGTAATAAGTCCGAGGTTTAACAAAACCAGCAACAATACCGGCTCTACTAAACAGGCGATAAACAATTCACGCCTTGCTCCCAAGGAGCCAAACGCGGTACCGACATCCATAGCTGCCAGCGCCATGCTAATGCGTGCCAAGGCAAAAATACCCGCCACGACTATCACGTCAAATAGAGGTGAAAGCACGCCATAGTATAAAAAAAACGGCACGACAAATGCCAGTACGGCTAAGCAGGCAGCATAAAAATAGGGAGCAAACCGGAACAACCAGGATGCATTCTCAGCCATGACAGGGGTTTTAATGAGCAGCTTACAGAATGCAAAATAGGGTTGAAACAGTGAAGCTGCCGATCGATTTTGACATCGGCATGTTACTATCTTAAGCCAGCCTGACAGTAAGGGTGCAATGGCAATCACCAACAGCCCCTGCAACACAAACAGTAGAATTGAGATCGTGTTATCGGAAATCATAACCACAGCACACCAACCAGTAAGATGAATAAGGTAAATGCCATATAAGTAAGATAAACAGCGATTTTTCCTTGTTGAATCCACTTGGTGAGCGCAACAATACGCCATACGCCTTGAGTCAAGGGGGTATAAAATAAAGGCCAGATACGTTCCGTGACTTGCGCCGCATAGTGTGGATTCACATCAGTCGCTTTTGGCAGCGCCAATCTGGTTTGAATTAATTTAGAAAAAATAAGTTTAAACGGTTGTGAAAATCCTTCACTCGATTCTTGCATGCGTAACGTTATCACATTAAAGCCGCAACCCCACGCACTATTTCTTTGTAAAGAAGGCGCGGAATATTTTTTAATTAATATAAAAATCAGCAGCAATCCGGCGAGTAAACTCATCAATAACAGTACCGGAACAAAACCGTCATGGTTTGCGGCAGATTGTGACAGTGACAATGTAAAAAGATGCGGCCAGGG
>Ga0100385_1001481_pt1 | contig 23649 bp, 12 predicted proteins | sample CryGeymeta201509_FD_81543 | JGI IMG/M metagenome (GOLD analysis project Ga0100385, IMG submission 81543) | Groundwater microbial communities from Crystal Geyser aquifers in Utah, USA - Crystal Geyser metaG 2015-09 | ecosystem: Environmental > Aquatic > Deep subsurface > Groundwater | place: USA... | reverse complement strand
CGATGCCACCCGCGTGATCGCTCCCTTCGGTATAGGCACGCACCCCAAAGACGAGGCCGTTGTTTACGGACCGGAGACCAAGGAGGTGAAGGTGTCGATCATCGAAAACTCCTTCTCGCCCAAGGTCGTCAAGGTGGCCCCCGGCACGACCGTGACCTGGACGAATGATGATGTCTTTACCTACATGGCGGGCGAATATGCCGGCATCAATAACGTGGCGGGCACTTCGGCACCTGAAAACAGGGATGGGCTGGTGGGGCCGCTCCTCGCACACGGCGAGTCTTTTTCCTATACCTTCGATCAGGAATGGACTTACGACTATACCTGCACGCCGCACCCTTACATGAAGGGCCGAGTCATCGTCGAAGCGCCCGACGACCAACTCGGTACAGCTGGTGCAGCGGGCAAGGCCGCACTCGGTCCCTGGGTGCTCCCATTGATCGGCCTGTGCCTCTTGCTGGCCACTGCTTCCTTGGTCGTGCGCCGCAAGCAGAGCTAGCCATCTGCGTCCCGCAGCCCGTATTCGATAATTTCGGCCATTCGTAAATATTTCTGAAATGAGCGACTGGTTAAGTCCTATTGTATCCATGAAACAAAGACAAATTTTTCTTAAGCTCGCCTGGACCGCACTCTTATTCACTGGTTGCGGTAACAAGGAATCGGTTCCCGGAACTGCCGGACCCGAAACGGTCTCGACCATCACAATCGAGGGCAACGACCGGATGCGATTCAGCCCCGACCACTTCGCCGTCAAGGCGGGCGAAACAATTCAGTTGACGCTTAAAAACGCGGGCACCATGCCGAAGGAAACCATGGGGCATAACTTGGTTATTATCGAACCGGGAGTTTCGCCGATCGCCTTTGCCACGGCGGCTGTGCGGCATCCGGACAAGGCCTACGTGGCTCCGGAATATGGCGACCGGATCATCGCCGCCGCGGGCGTGCTCGGCCCCGGCGAGTCCGAGATCATTACCTGCATTGCTCCCGCAAAGGCGGACGATTATCCCTTCGTCTGCACCTTTCCAGGGCACACCCAAGCCGGAATGAAAGGCAACATGACCGTCATCGAATAGCTTCTCCTTGGACTCAAACATTTCAACATGAACCCAAAACAAACAAGGCAGAAGCCCCGGAGGCGGGCAAAGAAGCAATTGGCTAGAGCCTAGCTTGATGCGCCTTTCATTTTTCTAACGAATGGCGAAATCATCTACTTATGGGACTACCAGAACGACGATGCACGTAGCGTGAATTCGTTCTATTCACGCCGCGACCCAGAGCGCTTGGTCCACATGCGCTAACACATCAATTGGTAGATCCACCTTTTTTTTAACCCGGGACCAATATTTTAGGATTTTGGTCATAACGCGGTATCAATGATGTGGCATGGGCTCTGCTGACTGATGTCGTTACAAGAGTTGTATTAAGATTTCGGGGGGGGTAGGTCTAAAAATCGCGGGATTATCTATTGCGCTTCCAGCCCGGCAGGGTTCAATTTCCGGCTGAACTATCAATCAAGAACAACATGGCAATTGGATTACTTTTTTCCGGGCAGGGCGCGCAGCACATTGGCATGGGCCACTCACTGTGCGAACATTCAACAACGGCGGCAGCGATTTACGAACAGGCTAACGCGGTGCTGGGCTGGGACCTGCAAAGGATTTGCTTCGAGGGGCCGGACGCGGCGCTGACTGAGACCAGGGTTTGCCAGCCGGCGCTCTACGTGCAGGGCTATGCGATCTATGCGGTGCTGCGCGAGCAGGACAGGCTGGCCGGGCTGGAGGCCGCCTGCGGCTTGAGCCTGGGGGAGTTGACCGCGCTGGCGGCAGCCGGCGTGTATGACTTTGAGACCGGCCTCAGGCTGGTGGCCGAGCGCGGGCGCCTGATGCAACTGGCCTGCGATGCGACCAAAGGCACGATGGCGGCCGTGATCGGCGGCACCGCTGACGAGGTGCAGGCCTTCTGCGGGGAGTTCGACATCGAAATCGCCAACCTCAACTGCCCCGGTCAGATTGTGGTTTCAGGTGAAAACGATAAGGTGCTGGACGCCATAACCGCTGCCAGGGGCCGCTTCAAGCTGTGCAAACAACTGAATGTTGCCGGGGCCTATCACAGCCGCCTGATGGTCTCGGCGCGGGATGCCTTTGCCGGATTTATCCGGGACTTTGATTTCAAGACGCCGGAGATCGCGGTCTATACCAATGTGACGGGTGGGCGGGTGAGCGATCCGGCGGCGATCAAGGACTGTCTGGTGCAACAAATCGTGTCGGCAGTCCGCTTCGAAGACTGCCTGCGCAACATGGCGGCGGAGAATGGACTCACCGGATTTTATGAGTGCGGCCCCGGCAAGGTGCTGGCAGGTTTTGCCAAACGCATCGACAAGACCTGGGACGTCGTGGAGATGACGGAATACAGCGCCATTGCGGGGTAGATGCATGCGCCTTTACTTCATGGGCATCTGCGGCACGGCGATGGGCAATGCCGCACTCTTGCTGCAAGCGCAGGGGCATCAGGTCTGCGGCGCGGACAGCGGGGTTTATCCTCCGATGTCGGATGTCCTGGCAGATGCCGGGATTGAGGTGCTGGAAGGATTTGACGCGGCGCGGCTGGTGGCACTTCAGCCCGACCGGATTGTGATCGGCAATGCGATGAGCCGCGGCAATCCCGAGGTCGAGTGGGTCCTCAATCAGTCGGCGGTGCCCTATGTGTCGTTGCCGCAATTGTTTCACGATACTATCCTGGCGGAGCGGACTCCGGTGGTGATCACCGGCACACACGGGAAGACGACCACTTCCAGCCTGACGGCTTACCTGTTGGAACGCACCGGGGCACAACCCGGCTGGCTGATCGGCGGCCTGCCGCATGATTTGCCCGGTGGTGCCTGCCTGGGGCAGGGGAAGCCCTTTGTGATTGAGGGCGATGAGTATGATTCGGCCTTTTTCGATAAGCGCAGCAAGTTCATCCACTATCGTCCGCAGGTGGCGGTGTTGAATAATCTGGAGTTCGATCATGCCGATATTTTCCGGGACCTGGAAGATGTGAAGCGCAGCTTCCGGCATTTTCTGCGGATCGTGCCCGGCAGCGGTCAGGTGCTGCTGAACGGCGACGATGTCAATCTGCTGAGCCTGCTGCCGGTGCCCTGGACGCAGGTCTGCCGGGTGGGCTTTGATGCGCAAAATGAGTTGCGCATTATGGATTTCCAGGATGGTCCGCAGGGGTCGGCCTTCAAACTGCTGTGGCAGGAACGCCTGTGGGCGGAAGTGAACTGGTCGCTGCACGGGAAGTTTAATGCGCACAATGCCGCGATGGCGGCACTGGCAGCGGCATTTGCCACGGGCCTGACGGATCCGACGCAGCTCGATCTTGCCAGTCTGGCAGATTTCCGGGGCGTCCGGCGGCGGCAGGATGTGCTGGCCCATACCCCGCAGTGGACCGTCATCGAGGATTTTGCGCATCACCCGACAGCGGTGGCTGCCGCAATCGAGGCACTGCGGGCCGCCCATCCGGAGCGGCGGCTGACCGTGTGCTTTGAACCACGCAGCAACAGTGCGGTGAGCAAAAGATTTGAGTCTGAATTTGCGGCGGCGCTGGCCGGGGCCGACCGCATCTACCTGGGGCCGGTCTATCGGGCGGAGCGCATGGCGGTCGCCGAGCGGCTGGATACCGCGCAAATTGCGGCAGGACTGAACGCCTCCGGACGCAGCGCCGGTGCCTTTGCGGAAAGTGAGGCTCTGTTCCGGCAGATTTGCCGCGACATCGAAGCAGAAGAGGGCGGCCTGATCGTTTACTTTACCAACGGAGCCTTTGACGGCTTGCCCAAAAAAACCGCCGACTTGTTCGTCGGCGGTTTGTAAAGTTTGCGATCAGTAAGTATATTTTTAGCACTTCTAAGCCAGCTTGGCCTTCAGATCTTCCTTGGAAGAAAGACCGACCACGGTTTCGGTCACCTTGCCATTCTTGAAGATCAGGATGGTGGGGATGGCGCGGATTTCAAACTTACCGGCGATATCGCTGTTATTGTCCACATTGACTTTGCAGATTTTGACCGCGTCGCCGAGTTCTTCGGCCAGTTCCTCCAAAATGGGAGCGATCGCCTTGCAGGGCCCACACCAGGGTGCCCAGAAATCTACCAGGACGGGAGTCGATCCCGCAGCTATCGCGGAGTCAAAATTTGAGCTATCGAGTTCGATGATTTTTTTAGACATAAAATGTAGTGGTTCGGGTGTTATTATAGGAAAGGCTTCGCATCCAGTAGGATCATCACCGCAAATGCAATCGCAACCACAGCGGCCAGTCCATCGACCAGCAGCATTGGTGTGCTGACCGCAGCTGCGCTGTCGTCGTCAAACGTAATCGCAGATTTGCTGGCAGTTGATACGGGCCGGGGCTTTTTGGCGGCCGCATTATTGGTTGCCGCAGCTGGCTTGGCCGGCGTTAGCTTGACCGGCGTCACCTTGACCGGCGTCACCTTGGAAGCCTCGGCAACCGCAGGATCGGCGTCACTTGAATTTGTAGCTGTGCTGAGGGTAATTGGTTTGCTTGGAGTATCACTCATATCTGAATTAACATGTCCGTAACTTGAAAGTCTGTCAAGAGGTGGCTCCAGTAAAATTGGAGTCAGGCTACAAGTAAACGGGAGGATCCAGCTCCGGCTGGACCGTGCCGGTGGAAACAATAGCGATTGGATGAGCTCGGCCCGGACGGAGCCGGGGCCCTCCCGGACGTTTTTTTTTAGCGATTCGTAGATGGTTAAAAAAGATTCGATCTAACGTGAGAAAAGCACTCGACCAAACCATCCATTTCGAGACTCAGGAAGCTACATCCAGCCAGAGTTGGTCAACCCCATTTACGGCGCCGAAAATCCGAGCATCACATGAACTGCTAACCTCGCGGGCCGGGGTGCTGGCCTCCGGTAGCGATCAGTCCGGGGTATTTTGCTGGATGATTTCGCGCAGCTCCTGTTTTTCCACTTGCTCCAGCGTCTTGCCTTTGCTGTCGAGCGTCTCAAAGGTCTTGATTACGGTCTCAGTCATACGGCCGTGCGTTTCCTCGGAGCCTCCGATGATGGCAAAGCGCTCGGATTGCGTGATGCGCTTATGACCGTCGTTGTGGTCGAGCCCGATTCCGATTAAATGAACTTGGGGGCTTGGCGGCATGGTTTCTGTTGTTTTCGGTATGCGGTTCATGATGATTACTGAGGCTGGAGCGGCTTGATTATTCCATACGTTGACAGCGGATGTCGGCAAAAGCACTGTCCTGCTGCAAGTGAATTTTGCCCAGCCGGGTCAACTCCAGCACGGCCAGGAAAGATGCCACAATCGTGGTCAGCGTGGTGGTGGATTCAAACAGATCGGAAAAGAGAAAGCTGGGCTCATGCCGGATGCGCTGCAGGATGTATTCCATCCGGTCGGAGACCGTCACCTGTTCGGCGTGGATATCGCCTTCGGTGATGCGTTCGGCCAGCCGGCGCAGCACCTGATTGAAGGTGTTCCATAAATCCACCCGGTCCACCGGTTTGAGCGGGCGCTCGACGGCCTCGATGGTGTCTTTCGGTCCGATGCGGGCGATCCGATCGTTACTATTGAGGATGAGTTTTTGGATGTCCTCGGCGGCTTCCTTGAATTTGCGGTATTCCAGCAACTGCTGCACCAGTTCCCAGCGCGGGTCGAGGTCCTCGTCTTCAACATCCTCGTTGTGGCCCTGGTCCTTCTTTGGCAGCAGCAAGCGGCTCTTGATATACATCAGCGTGGAGGCCATCACAAAAAACTCACCGGCAACCTCCAGGTCGAGTTGTTCCATCGAAGCGAGGATCCCGATATACTGCTCGGTCACCTGTTTGATCGGGATGTCGTAGATATCGACTTCATTGCGGCGGATCAAATACAACAGCAGATCCAGCGGACCCTCGAACGCGGGCAGGCGGATCGCAAAGTCGTGTTGGGGAATCAGAGCTTCTTCCATCTGCTAAAATTTTGTTGTCGGGTCAGCCAGCGTCAGCTTGATGCCAAGCTCAACATCGCTCTCGCGCTGGGCACCTTCGCGGAAAGTGAGCAGGTAAATAATCTGCCAGCTGCTGCCGATGCGGGTGCGCCAACCGAGTTGCAGCCTGGTCAGCTCCCCACTGTCGGCATCCAGTCGCAGATCGCTGAGCAAGGCATGGCGTTCATTGAGGCGGTAAATGAAATCGAGGCGGTATTGATCGATCCGTTGTTTCAGCAAGTCGGTGGACAGGCCCAGCTCCCAGATTTCACCGCTGCGCAGCACGGTGCGGGTGCGCAGTTCCTCCATGCTCATGCTTTCCGTGCGCAAACGCGCGGCGACTTCGAATTTCAACCAGGGCGCCGGATCGAGCTCCAGCTCCAGCCAGGAGGCATTCAGGGTATCCTCTTGGCTGCCGTCGTAGCGGGTGCCCGGGTCGAAGAGCAGGTCCTGGTAAAAGTTGAGCGCAGCCAGCGTGCGCGAGCCATAGCCGGCTGCGCGGGTTTGAAAGAGGTTCTCCAGCCCCAGCCGGGTGAGGTGCTGTTCGGAGATTTGATCGATGTTTCGCAGGTCGCTGAGGTCCAGCAGCGGGCGGTCGAGTTCAAAAACATCCCGGTCGATCGCAGCGATGCGATTGATATCATCCGGGTCGGAATAGTAGCGGTAGCGCAGCACCGGGCGGATGATGTGACGCAATCCGTCCACGCCCCAGATTGTATTGCGGGTATCAAAACTATTGTAGGCCCGCAACTCCAGATCGAAGCCGGCCTCGTAGATGTCGCGGCTGAATTGATCGTCGATCAGCGCCCCTCCCAGCACCAGCGGGTCAAGCTGTTGGTTCTGGTAGCCGGTGAAGCGCGCACCGGCAAGTGGCGTAAAAGTGAGCCAGGGCGTCGGGTTGAAGGGGCGCATCGCCCGGTAGCTCAGGTCGTAGCGGTCGGACTCGCTGTCAATGTTAATGGCCGCAGCGTTTACATCGAAGTTTTCGCGCAGGCGGGCATAGCTGGCTGAAGCTTTATGATAGACTCCGGTTTGGAAAACCGGCACCGGCAACAGGTCGAAGCGCAGCTCCGGCAGACGCTCCTGGGTCAGGATAAAGTCATTGGGACGGAAGCGCCCGAAGGCGGAAATGATGTAATTATCCCCGGCGTAGGCCGCCTCGGCAAAGGTGTCCGGAGCCTGATTTGTGTTGTAATAATCCTCGCGGAAGTCGCGCGTCACCTCGGAGTCCGACCAGTAGGAGGCCATGGTGGTCAGGCTGATGCGATCCCCGATGTGGTGCTTGTGGCGCCATTCGGCGAAGCCGCGGGAGGAGTCGATTTGCTGATTGAGCAGGTCGGTGCCGAGATCGCCGCTGTCACCCTGATCTTCGATCCAGCCGGTGTTCAGCGCTCCGAACATCTGCTGCTGGCCGGAGTCGTAAATGTATTGTGCGGACGGTCCCAGCAGGAGGCCGCGGTTGCTGTAAAGGTCCAGATTGGCCCCCAGCCGCATGAAAGAGCTCACCGGGAACATGGCCGTTGTCTGGAGATGAGCGCCCAGTTCGCTGCTGTAGCCGCCGTCCAGTTCCAGATAATAAGGCGAGTCATCCAGGTAGTGGGTGTAGCCCGGCAGGTAGAAAACCGGGAACTTGCCCACCCGGAACGTGGCCTTGTCCACTTTGACATATTCACGCCGGGTCTGATCGTATTCGATCTGATCCGCGCTGACGTTGAGGGTGAATGGTCCGGGCTCGCCGTAGTAAAGTGTGGCACCTTCGATGCTGATATTATCAGTCGTTCCGCCGGCGGAGACCCCGCTGAGGAGGTAGGGCCACTGACCGGTGCGCAGCAGGTTGACGGAAAAAAGGTTCTTGTCGGTCTCGTAGCTGAGGCGCTCTGCCAACAGACGGTTGCCGGCATAATTCACAACAACATTCCCCTCGGCATCAGCCAATCCATACTGCTGGTAATAGGTGATCTGATCGGCCCGCACGCCGGTCTCCCCAAATTCGAGCATGGCGTCGCCACGCGCAACCAGCCGCTGGGAGGCCTCATCGAATTCCAGCGGTTCCAGCGCGCTGAGCTCGGGCAGGGCGGCGTCCAGCCTGTAACAGGCAGTGATCAGAGAGAGCGTTATGAACCAGGCAAATTGTCGCACGGTGGCGGAATATGAGCAGGCTAATTTCCATCGACAAGCCTTTTATCGGCGGGAACAGGACTTGCCAGTACCCGCTTCTCCGGTTTTATTCAGTATTGTGATTACCAGCAAAGCCGAACTTAAAGCCATCACCAATGTAAAATGTGCGCAGCCGCACGCGATACTGGGGATGCACCCCTACACCGCAAATGATGGCACGAAGTGCCTGCTGATCCGGGCCTACCTGGATGATGCCAAAAGCTGCGAGCTGGTGGATGTCTCGGTCGTGGACGGCCCGCGCTACACCTTGCAGCGGGTCAGCAAGGATGGTTTCTTTGAAGGGCTGATTTCGGACCGCAGTGCAGTCTTCCGCTACCGGCTGCGGACCGAGCGTTACAACGGAGAGATTCGCCAGTTTTACGACCCCTACAGTTTTCTGCCAACCATCAGCGACGAGGACCTGTATCTGATTTGCGAGGGCACGGATACCGCAGTGCACCACAAAATGGGCGCGCACCTGCGCCGGATCGCCGCGGACCACGGTGCCTCCTTTGCCGTGTGGGCACCCAATGCGGAGCGCGTCTCGGTCGTCTGTGATTTCAATCACTGGAACGGACGCTATCACCCCATGCGCCAGATCGGCAGTTCGGGTGTTTGGGAGTTGTTCATCCCCGGCCTGGAATCGGGCATGAAATACAAATACGAAATCGGCACCGCCGATGGCTGCCCGCAGCTGAAGACCGACCCCTACGGCACCTTCTTTGAGGCACCGCCCCACAACGCTTCGATTATTTACGAGGTGGATGATTACCAATGGGGGGATGCCAAGTGGATCCAGCAGCGGGCGAAGACCAACTGGCTGGAGCAACCCATTTCAGTTTACGAGCTGCACGCCGGATCCTGGAAGCTGGTGGTGGAGGATGCCAACCGTCCGCTCACTTACCGCGAACTGGCCGCCGAGCTGGTCGCATACATCAAAGACATGGGCTACACCCATGTCGAGTTCATGCCGCTGTCCGAGCATCCTTTTGACGGTTCCTGGGGCTACCAGGTGACGGGCTTTTTCGCGCCCACCTACCGCTTCGGTCCGCCGGAGGATTTCATGTATCTGGTGGACGTGCTGCACCAAAACGGGATCGGTGTCATCCTGGACTGGGTGCCCGCGCATTTCCCGACGGATCGTTTCGCGCTGGCGCAGTTTGACGGCACCTCGCTGTATGAGCACGCCGATCCGCGCCAGGGCTTCCACCACGATTGGGGCACACTTATTTTCAACTACGGGCGGGATGAAGTGCGCGGCTTCCTGATCGCCTCGGCGCTGGCCTGGATGGAGCGCTACCACATCGACGGCCTGCGGGTCGATGCCGTGGCCTCCATGCTCTACCTCGACTACTCGCGGGAGGAGGGACAGTGGATCCCCAACAAATACGGCGGGCGTGAGAATCTGGAGGCGATTGATTTTCTGCGCCGGACCAATGATCTGGTGCACCAGCTCTACCCCGGCACGCTGATGATTGCTGAAGAGTCCACCGCATTTCCCGGTGTGACCAAGCCGACCGCCGAGGGTGGTCTGGGCTTTGACATGAAGTGGAACATGGGCTGGATGCATGACACACTGGAATACTTTAGCAAGGACCCCATCTACCGGAAGTATGAGCACAACCAGCTGTCCTTCGGCATGCTGTATCAATACTCCGAGCACTTCACCCAGGTCTTCTCGCATGATGAGGTGATGCACGGCAACCGCTCCATGCTGCTCAAAATGCCCGGCGAGCCGATAACGACCAAGGCGCATCATTTGCGGCTGCTGTATGCGCTCACCTGGCTCTGGCCGGGCAAGAAGACCCTCTTTATGGGCAGCGATTTTGGCCAGTCCTCCGAGTGGAAGTACAACGCCACCCTGGATTGGCACCTGCTGGAGTATCTCGACCATCGCGGAGTGCAGTCGGTCATCCGCGATCTGAATGCCATCTATCGCGACATGCCGGAACTGGCCGCCTGGGACAACGCGCCCGAGGGCTTCGAATGGATCAACTGCACCGACGGCGACAACAGCGTGCTCAGCTTCCTGCGCAAGTCCCGCGATCTTAAGACCAGTATCGTCGCAGTGGGCAACTTTACGCCCGTGCTGCGCGAGGGCTACCGGGTCGGAGTGCCGCACGGCGGCTTCTGGCAGGAGATCCTGAACACCGACGCCAAAGAGTATGGCGGCCAGGGCTACGGCAATCACGGCGGGGTCCAGGCGGAGGCCGTCGAGTGGGACGGACGCCCCTGCTCGATCCAACTGGACCTGCCGCCGCTTTCGATGAGCGCCTTCCGCGCGGTTGCCTCGTAAACGATGTCTCAGTCGTTGACTTGCTGGACTTCGACTTTGAAGAAATAAGTCTCACCCGGTGAAGCCGCATTGAGTGGGTAGCGCAGGACGTTTTGGCCGTCAATGACTGCCGCCTCGGGCTTAACCGGCAGCGGGAGCCATTTTTCCAAATCCTGACTGTAGAGCACTTCAAAACTGACATCCTGCACCTCCGGATTCCAGGGGAGGTTGAACCACAGGTAGCCCTGGTCGCGATGTAGCGAGGGACTGACAGGATCGCTGCCGTCTGCCGCTCCTAAAAAGTAGTTGAGCAGATTTTCGCGCTGGTTGCCGGACCCCCGGTCGAATGGCCCGCTGTGATCACTGGCGGCATGCGCCAGAGCCCATTCCGGGTAGGAGAGTCCGCCGTGCGGGATAAAATGCGCCCGCAGGCGCAGATCATCGGAAACGGTTAGGAAAAGCGGATTGTCCTGAGAAGTCATATCGCCCGACCATTTCTCGAATCGCCATCCGGATTCCGGAATCGCCCGAAGTTCAATGGTGCTTTCAGCCCTGACCATTTCATCCTGCTGGTTCGACAGTATGTTTCCGAGACCGCTGCTGCTCAGCTCGATTGCGAAGGCCTGGTCAAATATGGCAGCGACTTCGTGATTTTGGTTGAACGTCAGCGTCAATGGTCCCAGGCCGGGATCCTCCTGATTTTGCCAGCCCCCGAAGAGGTAGCCCTTCTGTGCGACCGGCACAAAGGTTTCCTCGGTATTGTGAACGAAATCCAGGGCTCCGGGCTGCCGGGACAGCACGGCACCACCACCGTTGATTTCGAATGCCACACCCCATTGAGGCACCAGCAGATCGTATTCCCGCTTAATGAGGAGATTATTCGCGCGATTGTAGTCTTCGGTCCTGCGCACAGGATCGATCACGACCCCGGAACGGTATTTGCCGGCTTGGACGCTGTCCGGCACGACGGCATTGAACGGAATTTCGACCTGCGCACCAACAGTCAATGTGCCGTCCCAATTGAGGCGGGTAAGTAAGAAACTCTGGCGGCCAAAGAGGCGATCACTGCGTGTCCACCAGACCTCGATTTCCAGTGGCTCGTCTGTTTTCCAGGGGATTTTGCCGGTGTTCTCCAGTATGAGACTGCCGGCCACAGTCTCGCCCGGACCATATTCCTCAGCCTGCCAGTTGATCTCGCTGACCGCCAGGTCGCTGAGGGGGAACGCATAGATTTCACCCTGGCGGGTGAGTCCGACGAAGCCATCGCTGGTGGCGAGGAGCTTCTCCGGATTGATGCCCGCAGTGCTGACCTGGCTCCAACTCTTTCCGTCGCCGGAAAGCGAGACGTTGCCCGCCTCAAATATCGAATTCAGCACCAGGTAAATACCGTTGGAATAAACAAAATCGAAGGCCCAGTCGATCCCTTCGGTCGGATACCAGTTGATGAAATCATCGGTGTAGAATGTATTGAAGAAGAAACGACCGTTGGCTTTTCCGAATGAAGACGAACTTGAGTCGCCGATGAGAACAACTTCCCAATTCTGAAAGTCGGTCGAACGCTGCAATACGTTTCTGGAATTCTTGTAGTAAACCCCGTTCTCGGTGAAGTGGCTGTACTGACTGCTGAAAGCTATCGGGAAGGCGAACTCCCAGTTCAAGCTGTCAGTGGAGGTGCAGATATACTCTTTAATAGTGCCACCGCCGCCGCGCCGCACGATGGCCATGTAACGGCTCCCATCGTGCATGATCTTTTGGACTCTGGGCGGATTTCCGGTAGGCGGCACTTCGTCAAATTCAGACAGCTGGATTTCACTCCAGTTGCTGCCATCGACCGAGGTCATCGGTGCGTAGTTGCCCCAGCCACTAAGCGCAAAAAAGCGTCCGTTTTCCCAAGTCAAACTGTCGAGATATTTGCCCCCTGAGAGTTGTAGGCTGCGCTGTCCATCCGGCTCGATCTTGAAGATACGGCTGCGGCCATCGATACCCCAGAACGCCCCATTGATGACTGTGATGAAGTCGAGTTTCAGGCTCTGGGAGTCGCCGATTGCCGGCATAAATTCTCCAGTCGGCAATTGACGCCAGATTTTATTATCGATGGCTGCAATGATTCCGTTCGCACCGATGGCAGGCCCTTGAGCGATGACGGATCCTTCCAGGATGGTTTCCCAGTTGGAAAGATCCTGCGACTTCGAGAGCTTGTTGGACGCTGCGAGATACACCCCACTGGCATCGAATGCCAGGTGCCGTGCGGCCCCCTCCGGCAGCACCGTCCAATGAGTTAGGTCGGGAGAAGTCCATGCACCCACGTCGCTGCTGCCGACACGCCCGTAACCGATCAGCAGGTATTGGTTGTTGTAATAAATCAGGTCGTAGAGGCGTCCGAGATATCCCGTTTCAAAAGCGGGCAGAGCCATCTCGGTCCAACTGTCTCCCTGATCGCTTGAAAGGAAGGCAAGTGGCAAGCGTTCGGAAATCTGCCCCACAAAGATGATGTCGTTGACCGCTCCGACGAGTGCCCACTGTCCGTCAAGATAGCGGACACTGGTGATCTGGTAGCCATGCCCCAGTCCATCGTAATCCGGAGCGATATCGGTCCAGTGGATTCCGTCGCTTGCGCGGAAGACGGCATTGAAACCGGCTGCAATGAACTGTCCCTCCGCGTAGCGAACCGAATGCAGGTCGTTTTCCGTGTTGAGCTCGTGGACCTGCCAGCTCTCCAGGTCGGTGGAACTGGCGACGAAACCATTATTGCCAACCACGACGTAAACACCGTCGCCGTAATCAATCGCGCGCAATGGCTCACCGGGTCCGACTTGGGTCAGCGTCCATTCCGTTGCGTCGGACGAATACAGCAGGCTGCCGCCTTTACCCACTGCAAAATACAAGTTGTTGATATAAGCGACGTCCCCCCATTCCTGTTGCAGGCCTCCGCCCGGTTCCTGCCAGATGAAACCGTCACTGGAGTAAAGTGGGCGGCCTTCACGCGGCACTACCGGCGGATATTGGCCGTTTTCGCGTGCCCCGTAAACTATCCAGAACTGGTCGTCATTACTGGTCAGGTAACTGGCCGGTGCGTGGGTTGGCCCAAAGCCGTAGGTGTCATTCAGGGTAGAACTCGCTGCGGTGCTCCAACTGGCAGTGTGCGGATCATAGTGTGCCGTCGCGGAGCCGAGCAGCAGCCCGCGGCCGTCTGGCATGAAGTGGAGCGTCTCTGCCGGGCGGACTTGCTTGAGTCCGCTGACGGTGGTGAGCGTATCGCCGTAAACCGTGCTGTAAACGATGGACGCTCCGTTGGCATCGAGTCGGGCAATGGCACCCCCCGCCGTCTCGATGGAGTACGTTTCTGTGACCGGATAATCGGATACGGTAAAGCGGTAGGTCAGGTAAAACGCGCCATCGTGATAGTCGAGGTCCTGATAGGCATGTCCGCTCAGTGAGTCGGCTCCGGTGTATTGGCTCCACACTTCGCCATCGCTGGTTTCGAAGATCTGATTGCCCCAGGCCAGCATCAAGCGACCGTCGCCGTATTCGAGTCCCACCGGAGTGGAAGTGCCCGCCTGCTCGGCTACGACCGACCAATCCTGGAAATCGCCGTTGGAGGCAAAGACTTTTCCATAGGCCGCAAAATAGAAGCGACCGAAGGCATAAGCCACTGTTTTTAAGGGATAGTCGATAAAGCGCGCTTCCTCCAGCCAATTCCGGCCCCCGTCGTAGGATACGAAAATGCCGCCGTTGGCTCCGCCGACCACCAGGGTGCCGTCGGGTGCCTGCGTGATCGAGAGGAGGTCTTCGTCGGTGGCGAGTTTTTTAAAGTCCCAAACCAATCCGTCTGGTGATTCGTAGAGCTTGCCGGCATCGCCGGGGGCCAACCAACGTCCGTTCATCCATTCCATTGCATTCAGATCCTGCGGCTCACCATGGCCACTGGACAGCCGCCAGGGTTCGACTGCGCTAACTTGCAAATTGATCCGGTCGGAGATTGACTTAAGGCCGTTGCTGCCGGTGGCCACGGCATAGAGATCGTAGTTGCCAAAGGCGGTCGGCTTCCACTCGGCCAGGAACGGGCCTTCGCTAAGGCTGGCAACCAGGGTGTTGTTGGCATAGAAACTAACGTTGGTGATGCTGCCCTCTGCAGCATAGGCGTCCACTTCGAGTGGCACTACTTCACCGATCGTCACGGTCGATGGTTCGGCGGGCTGGCGCAAATAAATCTTTGCGCCCAGGTCGGTTTGGTCGCGAGTCTGGTAAACCGAGCCATGGTCACCGACTGCGGTATAGCCCGCCGGACTGGCGATAATCTTGTTCAGCACCCCGGTATCCGGCTTGAAATGGAGCCAGTCGCGGGCGTCTTCGGAGACGAACAGGTCACCCGCAGCATCAACACCGAAAAAGTAGTCCCCGGCAGCAAAGACATTTTCCAGGTTGAGCCGCTGTTTGCCGTAAAGATCGAAATCGAAGAGAAAGAGGCCGTCATCAATCGAGTGATTCAACACCTGGAATGCAACGACCCGGCTCGAATAACTTGGCAGGTAGCCGATGCCCGCAGTCAGGTCGTAAACATTCAGGGTTTCCGTTTCGGCCAGCGTCTGGCTCCCGGTGGCAACTGAATCCCACTCCGAACTGTCTGCGGCCTTGGCCCCGGCAACCAGTTTATTGCCCATACGCACCAGAAAGCCATCGTTAAAGCGGGTTCTCAGCTCCATACTCAGTAGCGTTTGAACCAAATTGTAGCTCAAATTGTAACGAATATAGAGACTTGAATACTGCCCGTGCATGGCTTCCGCAAGATGACCCGTTTCAGGGATAGCGAAGGAGAGCTGGTTATCGAGGTCATAGCCGAAGGTGGTATCATCCGGTACTATGTTCCAGTCACCCTGGAGATTTGAGCTTCCCCAATAGATGTCCTCTTCAGTCGCCACCTTGAATCTCATTTCCCCGGATTCGGCTGGGATCCGCAGCATCACACCTGCAGTCTCCCAGTGTAGTCCATCATCCGACCAACGCATGTTCTGGCTCAGGAAAACGCCGTCCTTGGCCACCAGCATGCCCGAGGGATTATCGCCGGTAAACTCAACGTCCGACCAGTTGAGCCCGTCGGTCGAATAACGCGTGAGCCCGGTCGCGCGCAGCAGGAAGATGCCGTTGCCATACGTCAGGGTGGGGGAGCTCAGCGCAGTCTCGAAAACCGGGCTGCCTGCGCCATGCATGTCCGACGACGAGTAGAGATTGTTCGCTGTGGTATAGAGCAACTGCGTGCCGTGCGAAACCACGCTGGTAATGGCCCGGTCCCCGTAGAACCATTCCCACAGAACACCGTCCTGCGAGCGTCCATGATCGCCATGCGGCGAGATGATGTAGAGGTAGTTCCCATGCTCGACGATGAAAGTTTGCTCGGCGTTGCTGGAGTTGCCGCCCCAGTATTTTTCCCTGACTGTTTCCCACCAGAGTCCGTCGGGGGAGGAGAAAACGGCCCCGTACCGGCTGGTGGCGATGTAACGGTCCCGGGCATAGACCAGATCATGCAGACGGTGCTGGGCGATGGACCAGGCGGCTTCCCACTCCAAACCATCCCGTGATCGCAGGATCAGACCATCGTTGCCTGCCGCCACATAAAAGCCCTGGCCATAGGTCGCCGCGACCGGGCGGGGTTTTCCTCCTTCGTAGCGACCGGTCACTTTACGTCCGCCGGAGCCGTAGAGAGCAGAGAAGACATATCTGGAACTTCCGCTGAATGCAAGCAGCCGATCCGCGGCGGAAACGTCGGAGAAGTAAATCGGATTCGAGCTATGCCCGACATAAAGCGGCGGCAGGTCGGTCGAGTCGTAGGCGCGTGTGAACAAATTGTTGGACACATAATATTTTCCGTCGAAGTAGCTGACATCTTTAAACACCATTTGCTGGTTTGAACCGGAGTAGCTGGTTTCACCGTTTTCCGCAGTTTGTTCCGTCCATGTAGTGCCGTCCATCGAGGTCAGGTATTGGGCACTGTCCGAAATCAGCAGAAACCCGTCATGGCCCCAGGTCAGCCCGATCAAATTAGCCGAAGATCCGGTTGCGACGAGTTCCCAGTCCCGCCCGTTCAGGGATCGGGCCAAATTACCGGCATCCCCGGTCAGCCAAAACACGCCATCCAGGTATTCCACATTGCGCCAATTAATTGAATCATCCAAACGGATCGGCTCCCAGTAGGCAGGGCTTTCCGCCAGATAAAGCGCTCCACCTGAACCGGCTGCGACAAAGACGCCGCTGCCGAATGCGATGCCCTTCAGGTCCGCAAGGGTGCCGAAGTCATGTTGTTGCCAGTGAGTGGCATCGTTCGATTGCAACAGGCGACCGGAATCGCCGACCGCAACAAAGGTTTGGGCACCATAGGCGATGCCGTTGAGGTGCTCCTGCTGCGGGTTGCCCTCCCGCAGTTTCCATTGCTCGAACTCTCCCGAAATAATCGTGGCGACCGCGCTGCCCGAGCGGGTGCTGCCGAGTGCATTGGTCGCCACCACATAGTATTCTCCCACCTGGGCCGCGCCGGCACTGGCAATATTTAAAATCGCATCGGTTTGCTGCGGCAATTCGACGCCATCCTGATACCACTGATAGGTGATCGGCTGCGTGCCCACAGTAGCCGCCAGTAAGCGCAGGCCTGCCTGATCAGCAAACGCGGTATCCTGCGGGTTAAAGGTGAAGCGGGGGGCAATATCATTTGTCTGCAACTGCACGGGGGAGGAACTGGCCTGGCCGAGCAGGTTGCTGACAGTGACGTGATATTGGCCCACATCGCCGATCTCGGTATTCCAGAGTGAGTAGCTGGCACCGTGGGCACCGGCGATGGCCACACCGTTTTTATACCACTGATAGAGCAGGGGTTCCTGCCCGCTTGCCTTGACTTCAAAGTAAGCGCGTTCACCGATATCGACTTTCACTTGTTTGGGTTCCTGCGTGATCAGGGGAAATTCGGGATCTCTTCCCTCTAACTGAATGTTTCCGTATTCACCCCCATAACCTGTAATACCAAAGTAGTAGGTTTCACCTTCGATGGCGTTGAACGTGACCCGACTCCACAGACCATGCCAGGTGGCGTCATCGTTCACCGCAACCATGTGGCGCATTAAGTTAAACACCTCAGTGTAGTTGGCATATTCAAGTACATCTGTTCGTAATACCTGAAGGGCTGCAGGGTCGGAGAAGATACTTGGCGCCATTACGGCAAAGTCTCGGTCATCCCGGCGAAATGAATCGACTGCAGTTTGAAAATCAAGGTCCGCGATGTTCTGCCCCGGAGTGCAGAGGATCAGGCGCGGATTCACCGCTTCGGCATCAGGCAGCAGGGAATCCGCTGCTTGAAATGCGCTGTTGTAATCGACGGTTTCGACTTCGCTTGCCGTGATGCCGCGCAGTGCCGAGTAAACATTTCGGAGATCGTAGTTTAAATTGAAATCACCGATCCGCGCCCATACGTTGATTCCCTCCGCATGAGGGTCCAAATCAAGAAATTCGGCATTTTCATCGAAGACGACGACCGCGATCTGGAGGGAGGGGTCATATTGGTCGTAGTAACGCCAATGGATACGCAACCATTTGATGGCATGGATCACGGCCGCGATTTGCTGGTCAATAATTTCGTTATTCGCACCATTGTTATTGGCATCGTAAACGGCATTGGTGCGGTAGGCATTGCCGGTAAACGCGGATCGATCAATTGCGAAAATAAGATGCGTGCTGTCTTCCTCAACGAGAATCTCGTCGTCGTCGCGGTAAACCGTCAGCACGGTATCGAAGTTGCTGCCCTGCGTCGAAAGCGTAAAACGCCCGTTGCGGGGCGCTTGCCATTTCCACCAGACGCTGCGGTCAATTGTTGCTGAACCCGATGTTGCTGAGCCCCAGCTGCTGGCTTCACCGAGACTGAGAGTGGCCCCGCCGTTTTCACCGGACGTCTCCCAGAGGAGACCTTCCTCAACGAAGGCATTGGCCCGCAAATCGTTTGCCGGAGGCTGGCTCAAGTCCAGCACCAACAGTCCGCCGTCGCCGAGGTTCTCCACAGCGATTGCAATGCTTTCACCTGCTGTGATCGGGATCAACTGGCTGCCCCGCGACCTTCAATGGTCTGCCGCAGCATTTGAGTCGCCGCATCAAAAACGTGGCAACGGAGCTCGATCTCACTTTCCTGCGTGGAGAGGCGCAGTGCCTGGTCGCTCTGTGCGGTAAATCTGAACCAAACGTCACCCGTCGCACCGGGAGCCGGAGTGTAGCCAGCATCGGGTTCAAAGACGGCACCGGCAGTATCGACTTCCCATGCCGCCCAGGATGAACTTTCCGAGCGGTAAGCGCTCGACCGCCGGTCGTTCTGCGGACGGCCACTCGTGCTTTGCAGGGCCCGCGCAAGGTTGGCCCGCGCACCGGTGCGCCAGAATCCGGCGTAGCTTGCGTCGAGTGGTTCCGCTCCTCGATAGAGGCGATTGATTAAATCGCTGTTGGATGAATCGGGAAACTCGGCGTTGAGTAGCGCCAGAATGCCACTGACAAAGGGTGCCGCCATGGATGTGCCGCTCAGCGTGCGCCGTGCGGTGTCGGAGTCATGGCCGGCAGAAACAATATTGTGGCCGGGAGCGGCGATATCGACTTTGCGTTTACCGCGGCAGGTGAAAAACGCGGGCTTGTCCGAGGCATCTGTCGCGGCAACCGACACAATATTTGGGCTGGAGTAAGCTGCCGGGTAATTGGGCCGGACATCGATGTCGCGGTTTGAGTTGCCGGCTGAGGCGACAAAGATGCAGCCGTCCGCGTGACTGCGCTGGATCGCTGCTTCCAGAGCTCTGGAATATCCAGCGCCCCCCCAGCTGTTGTTCAGTATGTGCGCGCCATTGGCGCGGGCATAGTCGATGCATCGGATCGCATCCGAGGTCGTGCCGTAGCCACGCGGGCCGAGAAAGCGCAGCGCCATGAGCTGCACCTCCCAGGCCACGCCAACCAGCCCGCCGTCAGCGGCGGGGTCTGCCCCGATGATGCCGGCCACGTGGGTGCCGTGCCCGTTCAGGTCGCTGGGATCACTGTCCCGGTCGTAGAAATCATAGCCGTGGATGTCGTCAACAAAGCCGTTATTGTCGTTATCCAGCCCGTCGGCGATTTCAACCGGGTTGCGCCAGAGGTTGGATGCGAGATTTTCGTGAGTCAAGCGGAGGCCGGTGTCGATCACCGCGACGACTGTATTGGGTGCCCGGGAGCGCAGGTCCCATCCGCGCAGTGCATCGATATCCGCACCTGCCAGACCGGAGCCGCGCCCGGTGTTGTGCAGCCCCCACAGGTTGCCGGAATCGATCAGGCCGCTGTTGACCGGTTGTGCATGTGCCTGCACGATGTAGTCCGGTTCCACGATGTTCAGCTCACCTTGATAATCTCCGAGCCGTTCCTCGGCGTAGCGCATGTCGTCGCGTCCGTCAGTGATTGCAAAGCCAACCAGCAGGGTGTTTTCGGCCAGCTGCCCGCGGACAGTGAACCCTTCCGACTCCACTTTTTCAGTGAATTGATCGACATTGGTGCCGGGCATGAGTGAAACCAGCAAGTGATCCGCCACCATGGCCTTGATTTCCACGCTTGCTTCGGCGGACCCGGTTGCGATCCCCGCGCGCGTCGTTGTTTCAAAACGCACCAGTGGATATTTGAAATCAAGTTCGACGAGACGGATGCGGGTTTGTTTGCCCTGGCCGCCCTCGCCAGCCAGTTCGGATACCAGCTTGCCGGAGGCCAGCCATGCTTCGAGGTCGGGACTCCCGATAGTGGACTCCTGGTCCGGGGCACTGCTCGGGCCAGCACTCGTCCTGCTTGCGTCAGGATAAATGGTCGCATGTTCGTCAGTGCGCGGGTCCGCTTCACTCGCGGCGTGCGCCACTTACGCCGCCGGCGCTGGATCCGCTTGCTGCTCTGTCTCCTGCGGGGATTCGCCTCCCGGATCGGACGAAAATGCTCTGTTTCCAGTTTTTAGAGCTGTTATTCCGATAGCAGCTAACAGTGCGAGCAGTAGGAGAATGCGCAGTTTCATAGTGGGACAGGTTAAGCTTACATGCTGCCCGTCTCACCTTGGTGCTTGCAAGGTTGAAAATATGCTGAATATCGTTGCAAAACTGCGTTTGTATGAAAGCTGAATCACAAATTTACGAAAAGATTAATACCGTCATCTGCGATAGCGCGGTTGAGGCCAGCGAGGCGGTGGCGTCGCAGGTGATCGATCTGATCCGGCAGCGCGCCGCAGCGGGCCAGCCGGCCGTGCTGGGGCTGGCTACCGGTTCCACGCCGCTGCTGCTCTACAAGCGCTTGATCCAGGCGCACCGCGAGGAGGGGCTGAGCTTTAAACATGTCATCACCTTCAATCTGGATGAATACTACGGTCTGGAGCGGGAGCATCCGGAAAGCTATTGGCGCTTCATGCACGATCAGTTGTTGGATCATATTGATATTGCCCCGGAAAATATCCACTTGCCGGACGGACGCGTGCCGCGTGACGAAGTCTTCGCCTATTGCCAGGATTATGAAGAGCGCATCCAGGCTGCTGGCGGGCTGGACATGCAGATTCTCGGTATTGGGCGCACCGGGCACATCGGCTTTAACGAGCCGGGCTCCAGTGAGGACTCCATCACCCGGCTGGTCACGCTCGACCGCTTGACCCGCAAAGATGCCGCGCGTGATTTCAAGGGGGAAAATTCGGTGCCGCGCAATGCGATTACGATGGGCATCGGCACCATCCTGCGGGCAAAGCAAATTTTCCTGATGGCCTGGGGGCAGTCCAAGGCGGAGGTGCTGGCCAAGGCGATCGAGGCGACGCCCACGGCGACGCTCCCGGCCAGCTTCCTGCAGGCGCACAACAATGTCACCTTCTACATTGATCAGGCTGCAGCGTCTGAGCTGACCCGCATGAAGCTCCCCTGGCTGGTCGGACCGGTGCAGTGGGACCGCACACTCATTCGCAAGGCAGTCATCTGGTTGGCCAAGGAGCGGGACAAACCGGTGCTCAAGTTGCGTGACGAGGACTACAGTGAATTTGGCTTGTCGGAACTGTTGACGGATTATGGCCCTGCCTATGATTTGAATATCGCCATCTTCAATGAGCTGCAACACGCCATCACCGGCTGGCCGGGCGGCAAGCCGAACGCAGATGACAGTCATCGCCCCGAGCGGGCGACGCCGCCGCAAAAACGCTCACTGGTCCTCAGTCCGGAGCCATCCATCGCCGAAATGAGTATGGGGGCCACCATCCGGCGACTGGTGAGCCAGGGCCATCAGGTGACGCTGGCGCACATGTGCTCCGGCAACTTGGGCGTTTCCGACCGTGACGCGCTGCACGCAGCGGAATTTGCCAGTTCGGTCATTGCCGAAGAGGAACCCGTCGCGGTCACCGCCGGCTCCCGTATCCCGGTGCTGGCGGAGCTGCAGCAAAAGTCTCCTTTCGAGGACGACAGCCCCAGTATCCGCGAATTCAAGGGCCTGCTGCGCAAGAGCGAGGCCTTAACCACGGGCCGGGCCTTGTCGCTGGAGTCCGACCGCGTTCGCCATCTTGACCTCCCCTTTTACGAAAACGGGCGCTACCGGCGCTTTAAACCAGGGCAGGAGGATCGGGATATGCTGGTGGCCTTGCTGCGGGAGATCCAGCCACACCAGATCTACATGACTGGTCACCTCTCAGACCCCAGTTCGCTGGATGCGGTGAGTTTCGCTTTGTTTCAACAAGCGGTTTGCGCCGTGGCGGGCGATGACTGGTGGCAGGATTGCTGGGTTTGGCTTTACAACCCGGCAGATACCCTGATGCCCTGCCATGAGACGCAGATGAGTGTTCCGGTTAGCCCGGACGAATTGCACGAAAAGGTGAAGGCCATTTACAGTTATCACACCCAGCGCAGTCAGGTGCCGGGGGGCGAAAACCAGGAGGCCTGGGATCTGGCGCGTGAGCTGGGGCTGAAAGCCGCCGAGGAGATCGACGTCCTCGGACTGGCCGAGTATGAGGCATTGGAACGTTTTCAGCTGTGGCGTGAGTCTCTTTCTGCCAACTGATTACCAGTTAATTCAAGGATATATCAGCGTGACCACCGCCATATCAGCTCCGACCCTGCAGATTCTCCCGCCGCTGGATCCGCACTTCGTCTCGCCCTACCTGTGGGAACAGGCCTATCTGCAACAAGCCCGGGTGACACCCGGCGCTTTTGATGCGCATATCGAAGTGTTGCGTCCGGATGGCTCCGGCAAGCGCTTGCACTGCTTGAGCCTGCCGGATACCGCAGCCTATCAGTCCGCAAATCTGTTTCGGATTGAGCGGCTGGTGAAGTTTCTGCTCTGGCAAGTGGGTGGGGCGCACATCCGGATCGACGGGCCGCAGGCCTGGGTGCAGGTGCTGCAAGCAATTTACGGCGCGGATGGGGAACGCAGCTTTGATGATCAGATCATCGGCCAACAGGTTTACAATCAGGCCTTGCAATTTGAACAGGCGCAGCTCGCGGGAACGCCTGCGCCGGCTCTGAGTGCGCAGGACATCGGTGGCCACACCGCCGGTATGCGCATCGGCTTTGACCTGGGGGGCAGCGACCGCAAGTGCGCCGCCGTGATCGATGGTGAGGTGGTCTTTTCCGAGGAAATCCCCTGGTCGCCTTATTTTGAAACGGATCCGGCTTACCACATTGATGGCATTCGCGACAGCATCCAGCGCGCAGCCCGGCACCTGCCGCAGCTCGATGCCATCGGCGGCAGTGCGGCGGGGATTTATATCAATAATCAGCCGCGCATCGCGTCGCTCTTCCGGGGTTTATCACCGGAGGTGCTGGATGCCGCTATTCGGCCCTTTTTCAGTCACTTCAGTCAGGAGTGGGGTGGGGTGCCCTTTCAGATTGCCAACGATGGCGATGTCACCGCACTGGCAGGTGCCATGCAAGCCGGCCAGGGCGCCTACCTCGGTATTTCCATGGGCACCAGTCTGGCCTGCGGTTATGTGGACAGCGAGCGGCGCATCACCAGCATGCTCAACGAGCTCGCTTTTGTGCCGGTGGATTTTCAGGCCGACGGTCCGCGTGATGAATGGTCCGGCGACCGCGGCTGCGGGGTGCAATACTTTTCGCAACAAGCCGTCGCCCGGCTGGCCCCGCTGGCCGGGATTCCGGTGGACCCGGCCAAAAGCATGCCGATTATTCTGGAGGAGGTGCAGGCCCTCGCCGATCAGGGCGACCCGCGGGCACACCGGGTTTTTGAGACCATTGGCGTGTATCTCG
>Ga0100385_1001480_pt1 | contig 23660 bp, 16 predicted proteins | sample CryGeymeta201509_FD_81543 | JGI IMG/M metagenome (GOLD analysis project Ga0100385, IMG submission 81543) | Groundwater microbial communities from Crystal Geyser aquifers in Utah, USA - Crystal Geyser metaG 2015-09 | ecosystem: Environmental > Aquatic > Deep subsurface > Groundwater | place: USA... | reverse complement strand
TGAATCGGAGGTGTAATCAAGCGAGTAGCATTAATCTATCAGGAAACACATGTTAAAGGTATACTAATCACCTGAGTTCATCAAAAAAATATTCCAAAATGAAAAGATGGACTACAGGACTAAACTTTTATTTCTAAAATTTATATAAAAGATTAGAATGGCAGCTATTAAACCAGATTAATTCAAACTGTGGAAATAACGTATTTGAATGATTCCTTTAATGTATTAGTAAATAAATATAGTTATTATCATCAGCAAAATAATTGGCTTTTTAGCTACTCGATCCGAGAAATATAATACTCTAATTCTGGCTCAGCTTCCCCTTTTGAAGCTTTTTAAATCAAAACCTTGAATATCAGGTTCTTTAAAGCACATACCTGAGTACATCTCATTTGGAGCTCTTCTTCTTTGTCCAAGTCATACAACCTGCTTCCTTTGCTGGCCTATTTGAGCTACATACAAATTTTTCCTTGTGCCTATAGCTATCTTCTCAAAAACTAAGTTTAGTCTCTTAAAGCTTTTACTCTTGCTTTCAAAGCTTAGATCTATTAAAGTTGATCATGGGCCATTTTAGCAATATTTTATTGATAGCAAGTATCGATTTTTTTGCAAGGAGAATCATTTACTTCTTCTTTCAACATTTTGAATTAGATTTGCTAGTGTAAATAATGGTTTTCCTCAGTCAGTCTTTAAATTTGTTATGTGAGTTCCTCCCACTCTGAACTTCTCATTTGTTTATTGTCATTATTCCACCTTTATCTTTATTCATAAAGCTCGATTTCTTTCTTGTAAGAATTATTTTGTTCTCTTAAAGAATCAAAATCAGCCTAGAGAGCATTCACTTTGCTTTTGAGAGAGGCATTTTACTGGGCCATAGTATTCATGCTATTTTCTAAAGAAGATGCGATGCCTTCCATATTGATTTTTTTGAGTTATTAGTCATATTTTGAAGATATAGTTGCATTGATATTCTTCTCCAAAGTTAGCTGCTCTTTCAGTGAATTGATCTAGGTTACAAGGCTGCTCACACTGCTTCCATTTTATTAAGCTCCCTCCTCCTCTTGATCTATTAAGCTCAGTCGTCTTTCCAATTATATTTTTGCTTCCATTTATTTTCGTAGTTCTTTTCCTAAATTATCGATTTCTTGAGTGAACATGTTTTACCTCTTCTCATACTGCTCAATATCCTTTTTCAAGTATTATACTTTTCTCTGTAAGCTTTGTTCGTTGGTCATATTTGTCTTTTTGCTATGCTAGATAAAATTGTGAAGTTCGCTTATTTCATTCTTTAATTGCTAATTTTCAGTTCCGAGGTCAAAGTTGATTTTGTGGAAGTTTTAGTTATGGAAGATCAGTTAGTTGATACGCTCCTAATAAAAATTTCTTTGATTATTAAGCTCAGCTTATAGTTCTTTACTTTGAGGGTTTTCTTCCTGCAACAAAGTAAGCTGTTCTGTCAGTTATTATATCTTTTTCATCAATTATTATATTTTTTCCACTTTTTCATGAACTGCAATTTCATTGGCTTCCAATTGTAAAGAAAGTTCGGTTTTAATCTTTTATTTAACTCCAAGTTATTACTTTAAATGGTTAATTTATAGACAACTGTTCATTAGCAACTGTTCCTGCTTGCTTAAATAATGAAGTTTACTATCTAACTCCTGACTCAGCTACTACATTTTTGTCCTGAATGTTTTTTGCTAAGAGGCCAATTTTATCACTTGTCCTTCTAAGTATTATTTCTAACTAGCTAACTGATTGTTCTGATCTTTGAGAGTAGATACATTTCTACTCATTTCCTAAAGTTTTCCTTTCAACTACTAATTAACCTCCTCTATCATCCTTCTCTCCCTAAAGCATACTTCAAGTTATCGAGTGAGTATATCTTCTTTGGGAGTACTGTAAGTATTGTTTGACTCACATTGCTTAATTGGAGGGTCTGTTGGCTGCAATTCCGAGAGGATAATAGGCTTGAAGGAAGGATTTTGCTTGCTAACAACGTCATCTTAGGTCAAAGGCATAATTTTCTTTTAAGTGAAACTATTTGCTTTAATTGAGGCCCCATTCTTTTTATACTTACTTTCGATGTCTTGTAAGTTAAATAAGATTTATTGTTTGTCACTGCAATCTAAGGATAGTTTTTTTGTATCCCGCTTACTAGAAGTGAAGCTCTTGCCTTTCGGCATACCTGTCGAAAAGAACATTTCCTCACGAGACTGCTTTTTGTCTTGTGAATTGAAACTCGTCTATTTCTTTATTAGCTTCTCGAAGTCATTTTTGATGCTTGAAAGTTAGTTCTTCATATTCTGGAAAAAATTCTTGTTATGGCCTGGTTTGGCTTAGCTGTTGGAAGGGTCTTGCCAGTCGATTTTGTATGGCTGAGAAATATTATTCTGGAGAGAATGTCGTTTGTGGTTTGAGAATGTCTGACCTGAGGTTCCTTATAATCTTTTGTTTTTCATTTGAAATTATTAATAATAACATACCGACAACTGCTATGATTCCACATAAATAAATACCTCCATTTCAGCTGAAAATTTCTTATTCCTGTGACAGGCTCGCAACTACTCATTCATAAAATTTAGAAATTTTCAGAAAATATTATAGTTTGATCGAACAATCTCGAAAAGATACCCAAAATTATGGATGTGATGAGTTCCTGGGATAACGCAAGTTCCGAACATTCCATAAATATAGAATTTTTATGAACTTAAATTATTTCAAATAATGTCAGAGCGGACAGATGATAGCATCGATTTTGACGACAAATAAAAGCAAAATGTATTCGAAACCCTCATTTCCCACATCAGATTCGCCAACAGATAATACACAAAAGAAGACCTAAAGGTAGATTTAGTCATTCGTATGCCTATCCCTCAGTACTCCTACGACCTTAAATCTAAATAGCCTGAGTTCAACAACCTATTCAAGAATACTCCTGCAGTATATGAAGACATTTATAACCTTGTCAACTAGTATATTTTGTATTTGGTGGAGAAAAATGCAGAGATGTAGGGTGTGTCCATCTAGGTAGTCAGAACCATGACATCCCTTATGCAAGTCTACCCTGAAGTGGCCAAACGTGTACGACTCGATCTTTAATTAGAAGATCCACTAGAGGACGGTGTCGGCAATAAGATGGACATCGATTGTAAATATGAAGCTACAGACAAGATTGACACATTTATGGTCAAATACAACATGCTGATGATAGTATTGCAAAGATTGTGTGGGTTTAGGGTGAGAAGCTTCATTCTTGAGGACTAGTCAATTGAGAATAAGAAAGGATAGAAAAATAGCAATATGGCCTTGTATATGTTGATATCTCTCAGCACTGAAAATTTGATGAAATCAGCTGACAAGTACAAACTGAAAAAATAAATCAGCATGAGTATTCTTGATTTTCTTGTCAATGATCCGATTGATTCCAAAGAAAGGCCCATCAAGATAAATAGCTTCTTCAAAAGCAAAGAAGTAGCAGGATTCAATGATGCCATCAAAAGACTGAACGCTGATCTTGGCCTCTCCAACAAGCAGTTTTCTGATTAAGTAATCGATGAAGCTGAGCTTTCCAGTGAAGAAATAAGAAAATTTTAACAGTACTTTTAGTAGCTACAATATGAGGTGAGCCGTATCTTTCCCCCGAAATAGCTAAAGGATAAGCTGGATATAGGAAAAGGCTCAGCATCAAGGAACCTCCTCACAGGAACAAACCCTGAATTTAACTTACGACAAACAAAATACACACAAATTAGTAATTAATAGAGACAATCACTGGAGAAAAGATATGGCTCCATACCTTATCTGAATCTTGAAAACGCAGATTGGCTGAAAATGCAAGGCCTTGACAAATTGAATAAATACTAAAGGTAGTACATTTACCTTCACAATCGACATAAGATCAACAAAGGATGTGAGGAAAAATTTCTAGATTTGAAAAAGAAAAAATATCTCTTTGAAAAAATAATTGAACTCAACAAGAAATATGGATATAGTGTGACAGAATACAAAGACAACTTTGTGGAATTTGCACTACCTGCTAAGCAAAAGGCTTTTTTTGAAAAATTAGAGCACATGCTTAAATATGAATACTACAACACTTCCCCTTATGGTGAGCTCACAATGTTCACCAATATGGAAAGAATCAAGCTAGCTTATTTGAAAATTCAAGAGTTTGTCAAAATAGAATAGCTGGATCGGATGAATATGGACATTTTCACAATCAACAATGAATATGAAAGATTCGGAAAGACTTAGTATGAGTACGATTATAATCACCAGAATCAGTAAGGTGAAAGGTCCATTCCAATTCACAAACCCATCACTAAGTTAGAAGACGCATACTCCCTCAACCCTCTTCGGGTGAATCTGAGAGCAGTCAGAGACTACCTCGGTGACAACTTTGCCCATGAACTCACCTTCAAGATCTACCTTATCATCTATCTACTATTTTTATTCCCAGTGGCACTTGGTATACAGTTCGCCTATCATTATTACTTTAGCCTACATCGGGATAAAACATATCTGGTTAGTTTTGCACAGCTCTTGATCCTCTGTTTCAGCTATACTATATTCATAGTCATTTGGTAAAAACATGAAAATAAATTCTTCAGCAATTACATTGAAGATACCAACATAATTGATATTAGGGCATAGTATCATGGTCCTTACTACAGAAATTTTATTGACGATCATCTAAACAGTTTCTAAACAAAAAAAAACTTCCAGCAAAACCTTCGGACTAACTTCGCATATCTGGTTCTGATCATCATTTTTGTTGTGGAGGCTTTCTACTTTGGGGTCATTCGAAAAATCATAGTTGCATAGTATTCTCGCTTTCCACGCTGGTTTATCATTTCCTTTGCTCATCTGACCTTTTACGGTGTCTACTTCATTACTCTCGCATTGTTATACCGCTTCGTACTCAAAAAATATGTGATATACAAACTGGTTAACTTTCAAAATTATGCAAAAATTTCCGAGCATGAGGATGCTAAACGTCGGTTTGACCAGTATTATGGCTTCAGTTTGGAGCTGATTGGTCCTTTATTTTTTCTCCTTATTGAGAATATAAATGGGACCACCTGCTATGCTGATAACTGTCTTTTAGAATTCGAACATTATGTTATCAGTCGATACATCCTGTAAATATTCATAACCGGCATGTATAATCTTTATAAAGCTGGGAAAGTTTTTAAATATAGATTTTCTAAAGTTGAGTATGAAAAGAATCTGGACATTAGAGACTAAGATATAAAAAAGACATTCCAGTATAAACTAAGTAAGCTTTTGTTGCATATTCAATTTTAGTACACCAAAGAAGAAGTAAAATTTGACCTCAGACATTAGCTGACGATTTTCGTATTCTTTTCTATTTATTTTATCAGATTTGCATTTTGCTAGGTCATCTCTCTGGTTGTGCTTGTTATGGATTACTATGTCAAGAGGACCATCACATTTGAACTAAAGAGAAGGCCGATAACAGACTGCATCCGATCTTATCGCTACACACCTCTCCTTAAACAAATGTATGTTATATCTATGCTTGTCAACTCATTTACCATCATCTTCAATGATGAGTTCATGGAATATGATATGAATTTCCTCTACTCCACTTTTGTTCCTTACATGAATTAAGCAGGGATGCTGACATTCAAATTATGTGTGGCTGCCTTTCTGGTTACGCTTATCTTTATACTCACCCTTATTTTTGCGAAAGTAGGCAATCAGTTTGGAGCTTCCAAAGACGTTTAAAGTACCGATGATATTATCAAGAGCGAAAAATACATAAGTTCAAATAATTTCTCAAGAAGGCTAGTAGGAAGCCTGTTGGCTATAGATAAACAGCCAACCCTCGACTGATGAAAACAATATTTTACACATATGTGATCGAAACAGTCATCTAATACAAGAAAAATAAGTTCAACTTCCTCAAAAAAAAACTTAGAGGCGAAGATTTTTAAACTTTGCCTAGCGAAAGCTTTAATAAGCTCAAGATGGATCAATCAGATACAATGCAGAAGACAAAGCACAAGAAAGCCGACATTGAACAGAACACCCTCAAAAATACTGTTATCAATGACAGTTTTAGGTTTACTAACAAACATCCAAGGTTCTAAAGGTCTTTTTCGAAGAACAGTCAACCTCAATTCAACCATGGATTACGGGATACAATTTATAAGACCATGACTGATGAGGCAATTGACTCCAACACTTTTCTGAAAAATAGGTATAAGATCTGATTGCTAATTCTGATATTTTAATGTCAATAAAATTAAGCCATCTTTATTAATTGATAATATGTCAAAGAGCCAACAGATTATAGACCTATTTCAGACCCACGACTAAGACCATGATGGATAAATCAACGCTACCTAGTTTGGAGCTTTGGTCACTGACTTGGGATACGATTACATCTATCCCGGTAGCATCAATAAAGTAACTACTTGACTAATCTCAGATGATCAGGAAATTAAATTACTTAGAACCTGATAAGACGACCATCAATCTTGAGCAGGCCAAGTAGTACGCCGAATCTCTTTCATCTCATTCACAGCATGCCATCTGGAAAGAAAAATACAATATCCTTTAGTGGACTCATGAGGTCAAGACGGATATGCTCAGTGGATTGAGCTCAGAGAAAGATAACGAAGCAGCAGCACCAGGTGTCTCAGCTTACAAGTGGGATCATGACAATTCGGTCCATAACGCGCAAATCAAAGTTCTTGTAGGTCAACAGAAACCTCACTACTTATCAGAAATCAAGATCGAAGTGGATAAAAATTAAGGAGGACCTAAAGTGAAGCCATTTATCAAACTTAAATTGGCTTATAACATGCCTGATAAGGCAAAGAAGATGGAGAGTCTATTTAAGTAGAATTTTGCAACTATTCTCAAAATGATTGGATAGGAAGATCCAGACTGGGCTGAAGAAATGAACAATTTCCATATCAACTCGTTTGTGCAAGGCAACAGTGTCACATTCTTCTTCACCACAGTCAATGAGGAAATGGTGAGCCTCATTCAGCTCTTCTCATAAATGTTCGAACTGATCTTCGGAAGTCAAAGCAATGCTAAAGCCTTCCTTAACTTTTAGTTCGAATACGACTTTATTAATTATTTCGAAGATAAGAAGAGCAATTTTTACGATATTTTTGTGAAAGATTGTAGACTTCATGTCAACGCAAAGGCTCAACACTTCATCCGAGAGTTCAAACGGTTGTTCTTTTCTGATAGCAACAATTTTAGTGGGGATGTGATAGAGCAAATAATCCCCGTAGCTTTATTTCATATTGACACCATTGATGCAGATATATAATTTGACAGTTTTGACGGACAGACTCAGTATGAACTTGAAACCAGAGAAGATATTAATTAAGGACTCAAATAAATTGCAGGATTCTTCATGCAACTTGAAGATGGAGGGATGGACATCAAAGGATTACTTGAATTACTTGATGCTGAAATCACTATCGAGGCAAGTGTCGGTGAGTGGCACGGTAAAAGCTATTTCAGGTTGAAAAATATCAATAAACTGATTCTGACTGCCTTCACTACCTACAAAGAAAAAGGTACTGTATAAGTCAAAGAAAAGGGGTAAGGTTCGGAATCAGAATCCTGCTCAGACGAATAAAAGCCTAAGAAACCTCTACTAAATCAACAACCAAGCCCTGAGAACCCTTATACTCCATATGAGGAAATGCCAAAGGCATCCAAAATCCCAAAACCAAAGTTGGCAAAGCAAGATTCTGCGTACAAGAGCAATAGTAGTGGATCTATACATTCCCTTGATTTAGACAGTTGATAGTTGATGTCTGTTACTCAAATCATCAAATTTATTGAATCATTAAAGCTTAATTTTTTTTCTGGCTTGATATCTTTCAGTTGCTTCTCTTATCTTCCTGTCCCTTTCCTCAAGCAGTTGTCTTTTTTTTTCTTCTTCAGTCAACTCAATCTTCTCTGAGACATTTGTTGACCTCTCAACACGCATTCCTGCAAGACTGAAAATATCAATGGCTTATATTCTCGGTAGATAAGCTTTGATCCATTTTTGATCAATCATGCTAACAGTATGCATAATACCATGAGAAGCTCCTGAGCCCAGTTCAGTATACAGCAATGTTTCAACATCTTTTCCCTGTCGTGCTAGAGCTGAGGTTGGGTCGATTACAGCCACTGTGCCTTTGGGATGATTAAGAATATATGCTTGTTGATTTGCAGAAATGTGCGCAGTATTGAAATAGAAAGAAATAGAGAGGCATTTCCTTAATAAGGTCTTTGAGTATTGTGGTGGAATTTTTTTATACAACTATTTGATCTCAACAAATTCCTTGTAGTTGGGGTCGCTGCGGTAAAATTTTGAGATAGACTCAATGTTACATTGAGTCAATATGTCATGAAGCTGCAAATTGATATTGTCTGCTTGCCTTAGAGCTCTGAAATTCAAATGGTTTTAATTACAATATTGGTTGGGATCCTCGCATTTCATCCAACCATCATAAATGTTTAGAAAAGTTTCATGATCACCAGTCTCACAAAGGAAATGCTTTGAATGCTCAATAAAATCTTGGTATTACTCTTAATTGATTCTAAGGACTTTCTTCCAGACAGTTTCCGTTGAAAGCATACTGACAAGAGTTATCATTTTGTCAGGAATTTCAAAGAGAGCTGAAGTAATCAGAGCTTTTGAGTACTGAGGTTCAAGAGGAAATCTGCTCATCTCAATACCAAGTTCTGTTATCTATCCATCTTTGTTTAAGGCCTCTAGCAGAAATAGTTCACTGAGAGCTTTAAATATCGCTTGCTTATCGGGTGTTTACATATATTCGAAGTTGATGACATCCTTAATTTTCATTGACTTGAGAGTAAGCATTACATTGGAAAGGGAAACTCTCAAAATTTCTGGCAAACTGTAGTCTTTCATTTCTAAATAAGAATATTGGTACCATCATAAAACTTCTAAGAGTACAACCTTAAACACTTGCCCTCCTGAGTGCGGCCTGCTCTTCCTTTTCGTTGAATCGCTTGCACCTTTGATATAGGAACAGTCAAAAGAGAATCCATATTTGTCTTTGGGTTGAACGTTTTTTGCTTGACGTATCCACAATCAATAACAAACCCGATGTTGTCAATAGTGAGAGAGGTTTCAGCAATATTAGTACAGAAAACAACTTTTCTAATTCCTTCAGGTGTTTTCTCGAATACTCTTGCCTGATCTTCATTACTCAAAGCACCATAAAGCTGGTACATAATCATGCCAGGAACCTCTCTACCTTTTAACATCAGCTCTTCTAATTTTTGTTAACATAGTCTTGTTGCAGATTCACATTCCTCCGACCCTGTTAAGAATACTAGAATATCTCCTGGTCCTTCGTGTAGATGCATTCTGATTGTGGCCTTAACAGCTTACTCGACTCTTGCACTTTGCCTGATTGTGTAGTATTTCACATCGACTGGGAAGAGCTTACCGTGCATCGTTATTACCTCACAACTGCCGTAGTAATTTGCGAATGTTTTAGTGTTCAAAGTAGCAGAAGTGATAATCAACTTAAGAGTACCTTTTCTGTATATGACTGCTTTCTTTAGAAGAGCAAACAATATGTCAGTGTAAAGCGATCTCTCGTGAGCCTCATCAAGAATCACAACATGGTACTTGAAGAGATATGGATCTGCCACACATTGTCTGACAAAAATACCATCTGTTATGAATCTCAGTCGAGTCTTTGAAGAAGTCCGATCATCAAAACGAATTGTATAGCCAACTTCTTCTCCCATTATCGTTCCTCTCTAGCTGCTGACTCTGTTTGCCATGCTCACAGCTGCCATTCTTCGAGGCTGGGTAATTAGCACATTTATCTTATCGATAGGTGCCTGCTTTCCTTCAACATATTCATCAACCCTTTCCTGGCATGAAATGATGCTCTATTTTACAACTTCGGAATCCATCATATATTGAGGAAGTTGTGTAGATTTGCCTGAACCTGTATCACCCGTTACTATTAAATAGTTGTTGTTTTTGACCGCATTGATGATGGTGTCTTGGTACTCGTAGATAGGAAGACTCTTTCTGAAAGCTTGAAAATCTTTGCTGTCCATATTTTATAATAGATAACAATACAAATCAATTTCTTTCCTTGGGATGCTTGGCTTGAGCTTTGTATTCATCAATTATCACTTTCATATCTTTCATATGAGAAGTGATGCTCTTGAGCTTGTTTGAGGCTTGCTTTGATTTCTGCTCATAGCTTATTTATTCATCGTTTTTAGTGTCTTATCCTTTCTTCATTTTAGGCTCCTTTTTTTCAGTTGACCCTTTCTCGTCAAATTAGTATTTGAATCTGTAGTTGTTCTCGTTGCACCTGAAATTCAAGTTGTCAATGGCAAGGAATATTTTTCCTAAGTTGAGATTTTTCTTGCTAAAGTCTTCATTGCTTTGTTCAACTTCTGAATGTACTTCATTTTTCTATTTTATTCTGTCTTCTATTTTCCTTGAAAGATCTTTAATCTCATTATTGAGGGTTAATATGTCCTGATTGTATTTCTTCTCAAAATTAAGCGTTTATCTTTTTAGTTTTTAGTGATTATGTTCCAGACCTTATCTTTCTCTGATTCTATCGTCATTGGACTTTTTCAATGTGTTGTAACTAACTTAGCAGAATCATACCGGTTGAGAATGTCTGACATTTAGGGGTATTCTTCACTATAAGTTGATCGAACTCGCTCGAGATAATCCTCATATTTCCGGAGATAACTTGTACGAGCTTGATATTTTTTTTGGTTTCTCTTCAGCTACTCGATCTATTTTTACAAATCTATATGTTATCAGACTTACTTTTGATGGTTTCTTATTTTTCTATGTACGCTTTCTATTCCTGTCGGAATCTTTACTCAGCTTTTTTTCTCTTGTTTTCGTTTTCTTGTAAAAATTGACAAAAAGCAGTGAGTTTGCTTTGTAACTATTTGTCTTTTTGCTTGAGATCATCTTCACCAGACTTGAATTCTGACTATTGGCTGCATATCAAAACAAGTACTTTCTGAATTAATCTTTCTTGGATTCGAATTGTTCATGAATCTAGTACATTTTTCTTCTTTTCTCAAGAAGCTTGGTGGCAGGAGAGACAGTTTCATATTGATTGAAGGTCGGTACTTTTCCGTCTTTTTTCATGAAGTTATATATTTATTAGAGCAATTAACAAAAACTGTAAATCATAGAGATTGTTTCGAATTCTTGCCTTTGCTGGTATTTTTTTTTACCCGACTTGAATTTTCAAGGGACTACTCCGATTCTTCACCAATAACTTATATTTCTTCCTGCTATTCATAGTCTCCTTATTGGATGTAAAACCTTTAGAAAAATCCTTGGTAATTGAGATGTTCCATATCTTCAGAGCACAGGGATAACTATGCCACAATAAGTTCGATATAGTCTTATTCGAGGGCCAGCTTCTTGAACATGTCTATCAGGTTAGCTTTTGATGTTGTTTCTTCTCCGTTTTTTATGTCTTCGAATGCCAACTGCAGTTACTCTGGGTAGGCGCTTGTCATTTGGGCTATCCTGATTATCATTTCTTTCTATTTTTCTTCACTCATCAGTTAAAAAGGACTGATGACTTTTCTCAACTTTGCTATTAATGTTGTATGTTCCAACACTTAGGTCGAGGGAATGCTTTCTTTTTCGTAGCAATATTTTAAGTACGTTTCAATATACTTCTGATTCAGATAGAAAGGTTCGTTGGCGAGCATAGAGGTGAGGTCAGCATAGGTGAATTCGGTGATGTCGGAGTTGTGAATATCGTTCTAAAGATCGCTTAAAGGATATCTTTGCGATTTCATTCTGTAAGTAAGAAGTTATCTGATTTCAGACAGCATTGCCTTATTTGGTTTATAGACGTTTGCTTTATCTCTCTTCTTCTTGGTTGATCTGTTACTGCTTGGGACTTCCTCTTTCCTGAACAGCTCTTATTATCCCTCATTGTCATTGAATTCCTGCTTCAACTTTCTTAGCTGCTCCTCTTCATTGGTCTGGCTGCACATTATCATCCTCTTGGGAGAGCCCGCAATATCTTCGAATTAGTCATCATCATATACAGCGTCTACGTTGATCTCACTTTGCTCGTAAAGGACTCTTTTGTTGCTGCTGAGGTAACTCTTATCGATGCCCTCAACGTTGAGCAGATTGCTGTTGGCTACCTGTTGTTTTTATGTATTCTTGGGAGACTGCCTGCCTTTTTTCTCTCGAGAAAGCTCAAGACGAACTCTTTACAATTCCTGTTTAAGGGTCGTTATTTCTTTCAGTAAATTTTAATTTTCAATATTCAGCTTCAAACCAATAGATTACTCCTCAATTTTTATCTTTTTGTCTTCTTCTTACTTTGAACGCTTTGATAGTCTACTATTATTGAGCCCTTTGCTCCCATAATTTGACATCATAGGTCTCTGAGCTGATTTGGCACTCCTTTTTTTATTCTGAGCTTGCTTTAGCTCAACTGTCTGTAAAAGCTACCTCTTCAGGTCATCATTGTGCCTGAGAGTTTCAATACATTTTTTCTTTTCATGGTTTAACTATCTGATTAACCTATTTTATTTTAATCTCCACTTTTCACTTTCTACTCTGAACTTTTCCTCGAAATCTTCAATCTCTTATGCCAGTCTCCGATTTTCTTCCGATAACTTTTTATTCTTCTAGTATTCATTCTCAATGATTACCTGTAAATCTTAATTGTTTATCTCTGCCTGCTCACTTTGGCTCAGTCGCTCAGCATATTACTCGATTATCTGTGCGAGTCTTTCATTTTACTCAATTACGATTTTGAGCTCAATCTACAGCTCATTTGTTTTGATGTATTTAAGTGTTTTACGAATTTTTCTGAGCTCTTTTGATAATTCAATGTTTTCTTCCTTGTACTAGCGAAGTAGCCGTTTGAGATTCCTGATGACCTTGTTGTCTCTCTTCATACAATGATTAGTACCTAATGAAGTCGAGCGTTGCTGGTGATTTATCTATTATTTTTGTTTACTGATGATTCTCCTGGCTCAGTTAGCCGACTTGCTCTGAATTTTTATCTCTCCAGCATCGACACCTGCGTCTTGAGTCTGGTGTTTTACTATGAAATTTCGTTGATTGCTTGCTTCAGCTGTAGTCCTTATGAGTAAAGTCGTTCTTTATCTTTGTACATATTTCGGGGCAAAATTCTACTAAAATCGTTGGTAGTCAGATCAGGTTTAATAATTTTAACCTTGTTGCGAACATAGATGTTTTTTTGGTGATGCTACTCGGGTGTCTCTCGACTGGCATGACCCCAATACCCGTTGCTTTTTTGCTTGGTCGACATAGGCCTAAATTATGCAACATGTTACCTCTTCATCTAATATAACTATATTTAATCAGAAACTATCAATAATACCATCAACAGTCATCAGCCTCCATTCCCATTTGAACGGTAGATGCTTGTATATCTGGGAGAAAGTAGGGCTTACCGAGCATAACTTGTGCTCTTGGCCTCAAAAATATTGTAGTTGCTGCAAATTGGACAGACCTTTCCTATTGTACAATCGCAGTTGGCTTTCTCTGCCAGTAAATTGTAGTCATGCTTGATTTTGTCTCTTCTGTTTTATTAAGTCTTGTTGAGGAAATATTTTTTGATCTTTTCTACCCTTTTAATCCAAAAATCATCTACACAGTCGTTATTTTTGCTTCCACTCAAGCCAATTGCAGAGCTTAGTCTTGTATATTCCAGCTCCCTTCGTTTTTTATCCAGCTTTTCCTGCTGTTTTTTGACTTATTATTCAGCCTATAGTATTTTTCTTCGTTTATCTGAATTAATGATCCTCATTTGGTTGAGTTATTGCTTGATAAACACCTGACTTCGATATGGAAAGAGCTAATGTGAAAACTACTGCTTTTTATGCCTTTGATCAAAGTCAAGGGATTGCCTTCTATTGAGTAGTTCTTTTAATTAATCAGAGAGTCTTTTTTTCAGTTAGAGGAAATTCAAATATTATTTCTTGGCATCTTCCAGTGCTTGAATTTATCTTTTCAGCTATATTTTTCTCCGTGGTTTCTCAAGATTGAAGGGTTATCTTTATATATCTGTGCACTCAATGGAGGTAAGGTTAAACTGGAGGAAGGTATTTAAGAGTTATTTCGGGTGGATAGGCTACTTCATAATTAATTATCATATATTGAGATGTCGGATCATGATAAAAAACACAAGTTATTCCTAACAAAAGCTCAATACCAACTCAGATAGATCTAATACTCCTGCCGCTAGGTGATCGACATGAGTAACCAACTCAATATGTTATCTAATGATCTCTCAGATGCAGAGGTCAATTCCAGAAAACTAGAATTCATCAAGACATAAATCAAAGATAAGCTAAAAGAGTTCTCCAACAATGTCAATTAGATCTACCAAATCCTAGACAGGAAGATTGTCCTCCTTACCAAAGAAGTCTCTTCTGAGTGTAAAACTGCTGGAGTTGATTTCAAAACAGGGTCTGTAAACACCACAGCAAATAAAACTCAAAGCAATGACAGGGAAACCCAGAGAAGCAACGAACGGTCAAATTTGACAGTTGAAAACGATAGATTTTTTACAGATACTCTCAACCCCCGAGTTCTTCAACTCTAAGCAAAAATAATTTAATACGAGCAGAAATAAAACATATTGAAGTCTAAGATCAAGGATCTCAAGAACAAAAATGAAAGGCTTCTCGAGTAGTTCACTAAAATGTCTAATGCCTCCAACAAAAAGATCAATCAACTTAGCTTCTAACTCAACAATATCACCTCTCGAGACAGGGACAGTTTCAGCAGCCTGGAAAGTGGGGACGGGCCAAAAAAATATGACTAATTCAGTCATCGACCTTTTCTCTTGCTTGATTAGAAAAAATCAACCCCAAAGCATTCTCCAATAAAGAGAGATATAAATATTCACTCAGACAAAAAGCCAAATAAGGCAGACGGTCAAAGTAATAGACCTTTTACATTCGGTTGCATGAGAGCTGAACCTGTCAAAGATCAAAGCAAAGAGTTCATCAGCTTTGCCAAGAATACTGAGCCTTATGAGCCACTAAACAAATAAGATAAACACAGGAGATTTGATATTCTCTTGAATAAACTTAGGTACGGGCAGAAAGAAGAGGAACAGTCTTCTCAGTCAATATTGGATTTAAAGAAAAAGAATGAAAGTTAAGCTATTGGAAGCCCCTTTTCAAAGGAAGTGGTGAAACGTTATCAAGTTTGATTAAATTTTATTGACTATTGCCTATAGGACCAATTTTATTAGTCGATCATAGTTTGGCTTTCCCAAAGTTAGGGTAGTTCTTCTGGATATCTGGGCTCAGGAAGGTCATGTTTGAGGCAGTCAGGGTGAATCCTCCGTCAACTAATATCGTGTCTCCAGTTATGTAGCTTGCTGCCTATGAAGCCACAAACAGACAAGCATCAGCGATATCTGTCTTTCTCCCGAGTCTTTGTAGAGGAATAATATTCTCCATTTTGAAAGATCCATCAGAGAAGGACAATCTATCCATTCCCTCGGTACCCTCGATGCCTCCCGGACAAATTCCAACCACTCGAATATTACGGGGGCCTAATTCCACAGCCATATGTTTCGTAAGGGCGTCTACTCCTGCTTTGGCAGTTCCTGAGTGCGTTTGAAGAAGAGTTCCGCTGTAATGAAGATTGGCTGTGATATTGATGATGACTCCACCCTTTTTCATGGAATATTGAGTGGTGAATCTCGACAGCAAAAAGGTACCAATAGTGTCAATCATCATAACAGTTTTGAATGCATTTGGGGACAATTGATCAAAAGGACAGAGGAAGTTTCCAGCAGCACCGTTGACAAGGATATCGATATCCCCATGTTTTTAGACAATGTTCTGCACAGTTGACTCAATTTGTTTTTCATCTCTGACATCACATGAACTTCCAAAGACATTTTTATTCCCTGTCTATGCTTAAAGGGACTTTATAGCCTTATTGATATTTTCTATCTTCCTGCTGATGATGTAGACTGAAGCACCATGCTCTAGGTATCTCTTAGCAATCCCATAACAAATTCCAGTAGCTCCTCCGCTGATCAGGATCAACTTGCCTTTGTAGAGGTTGGAGTTGAAGATTGATGTCATTGCAAATGATATCAGATACAAAAGTGTTATAGGAGTTCAATAGAAGAAAATAAAATAAGTAGGAGGATCAGTACTATTGGATTCTAAGACCAAGACCTGAGCAAGGCTGATTAAATGGCCATGAAGCAGTGTCGATGTGAGCATGGTTTGTTTTTTAGCCATTGAGCCAAGAGGCAATAGCACTTGCTAAGCTATTATTTGAGTATGCAGGAATCCTGTAATTGGGTGAATAAAAGGTGGGAAAAATAGTGTATTGGTGGTCTGAACAAGATAGACCCCAAACGCCATTTTTCTTATACGCAACAATTCCCCTCATGACTTTGGTAACATTTGTCTTATACTACTAAATGTACTCCATCTCTTTATACTGACATCTCAGAAGCGATTAGCCATCATTGCAGTGAATTCCGAGAATGTAGGGAATCGACCAGTCATCATATAAAGATTAGATTGAGAAAAAGGGCACCTTTATGTAAGGATAGAGGTTAGCTGCGAACATACATTTCCACTTCTCAGTTGGATTAGCTTTAATACATTCAGGAGTTGGAGGATCTACCTCCATATTAGATAAGGACATGAAATTTTGGATCCACTTTCTATAGTTTGATTCTTTCGTAGCATAATTCATGGAATCTAGAAAAATTCCAGAATCAGCAATAGCATGCACTTTAGCCAATTTTGGTGCCCGATCAGCAATGTGGTTGACCCACTGATACACTGCAAGCCCTCCAGCTGACTGGCCTGTTATGACAATTTTTTTGGCAAGGCTGAATATATTGAATCGTTAGTTAATAGAGTGTAATTGACCCAGCGTAACTTTTTATCCTTTGAAATAGATGAATTTTCCTCCAAAGTTTATTGGCTCTTTCCTGTAGCCTTGGTGACCTGTACCGTCACAATATTTTAGCTGAATTACAGTCCAATCTCTGAAAATGTTCCGAGGGCTCTTTGAGAATATCCCTTCTTAGACTTCCCAAGTCTATTGGTAATATAGGGAGCTTCCATTAATGCCAGAGCTCCTGTTGTAGCAATTTTCAATCGTTTAGGATACTCCAAGTGAGCTTCCACACCATCCTCCACCTTCGAAGCTGATCACAAACTTGTGTGGATCCCCTTAAGAAACATAGTAAGCAGGTTTTGATCCATCCAGGCATAAAGCTTAAGGATAGTCAACTGATACTTTGTAGAGAGAGTTTGCTGCAAATGATTGAAGGACAAGGAGTGCTAGGAGAATCACAGACATTTTTATTTTAATGCTTTTACAACTGAATAGGAGAATAAATACCGCCTTCAAGAAAAATCTCGAAATTTTTTGAGTTTTTTTATACTCTTTTGCTGTTATACACAATTCTTCGGCCTCAAATCAAGTCAACTATTTTGATAATATATCGATTCCTTTAGAAAGAGAAAGTAAATGGCTGAGAAGTAAAATTCCTTTTTTCATGTAGCTGGAAGTTGGTAAGTTGATTAGGGTTACTTTGGATGTATTTTTGGTGCAATAAGATTTAGCATTAAAGATAGTGATCTTAATCGTTAATTTGAATTATATCAGAGAAAATGGTCAACTCCATACCTGACATGCACCGTCAACTGGAAGAACTTAACTCCTTCTTCGGACAAACAACTAATCAATTCATAACCACCATCAGCACTCACCCAGGACAATTCACTCCATCTGACGCAGAATAATTTAGAGATCTAATATAAGAAATCAGAACTGATGCCTATGGGCGCATCCAATAATTCTTCAATAACAAAAGCTCAGTCAGATGTTAACTTTACGATACTCACGTATTTATGTATTTAGTCAGATTGTTAGTTATTCTACATCCAGTCAGAGCATCAACGATCAACTGGTTCAGTTTAGAAGGGAGCTCGAAGATGCAACTATTGAGATGAAGAAAGAACAAAATAGGAAGGAAAAACTGCTGGAATCCTTCAGCGAAAAATATAGTCAGCACATAGTTTTTAAAAAAGTATGGAAATTGCTTGACGAAAATCGTAAATAAAGACAAAATGGAAGATTACTTGACCAGAAAATGGACGCAGTCTACAGAAGAAACCTTTGCAAGAAAGCTTTTTTCCCTTGGAGAACGTATAACTTTCCTTATTTAGATTGACATACAAGGAGGGATATGAAAACACAGTCAGAAAAGAGACCCAACATGATATCACCAGTATTCACGAACAGTACCAGAGTATCATCGACATTCTCAAGACTAAGATCGGATAAACCGATGAGATGATCAAGGTGAAGAGAGCTGCTAAGGGCGAATTTGCTTTCGCTTTAAGTAAAAATCTTCTCAAGACAATTTCAAACCTGTCATTAGAAGTCATGTCTCTGAATCAGATGTCATTGAGAGATGGCGAATGTGATGAAAATGAAACCAAAAAATTCATGCAAAGCGTCGATAGCGTCATCAATGAAAAACTTGGAAAGGTCAGATAATATAAAAGATCCATTTTGGGAGAATAGAATGAAGGTGAGGAGAGGAAAAAGAAAAAGAAAATCACATTTTTATGATCAGAATATTTTTTGATCCGTCATTTCCTTTGTCACTAGATTTAGTTAACTAGACTTAAAATTAATGATTTCGATGAATGATCACACAGCTCTAGCGAATCCGACTCTCTTGTTTTCCACATCGAAATGAGTGTAGAAAGTCTTGATGAAGGCATCACCGATGATGAAAGCTTCACCGAGCTGAGCGGGCAAGTCAAGACCCATGATTCCGACAATACATACATCTTTGCCAAATTCGGTTACTTTCAAGATGTAATCTTCACCCTTAAGGCTGTACTTGTCACCTCCAATGATGAAGTCAAGAGTGGGGAGCTGGGGAAGGGTGCTGCAGTCGACTTGTTTCTGTTTTCCGGCTCCGAATCCTTTTGTCATGTTTTCGACGACTTTAGTGGGACCAACGATGACAGATGTTCCAGTGTCGACTATACCCAAAAGATTGCCAACTTTGTAGCTGGTTCCGTTGAAGATGATATCGTCCATAGTGATACCCCAGTAAGCAGTCATGCTGAGAGGGTAGTATTTGAAGTCACCAGTGTAGTATTTGCTGTTGACACCTCCCAAAACTAAAGCTGAACCATTGGATCCAGGAACCTTAGTCAAGTAGAATGAGAAAGAGTTGCCCTCAACCTTGCTCTGGTTGACCAATAAGTCGAAGATCAGAGGAAGGCCATTGACTGAAATTTGAGGCCAGGCCATACCAAGGATACCATCGAATTTGGATGCAAGGAAGCTGACTCCGTGGAGGGCAGTGATTTGAGCGAAAAGAGCTTTCTTAGCCTCAAGCCCTGCGAACCAAACTGAATCTTGTCCAACAAATCCTGAAACAGCACCTGATCCATAGGTGATGTTAAAGTGAGTACCGTTTTGAACATAGGTTGAGCTCTTGGCAGAGTCGAAGTATTTGTGAAGGTAGCAGGCAGGAGAGAGTCTGCACTCCTTGGAGGGAACCCAAAGGTTGGAGGATCCAGTGTCGAAGACAACACCGAATTGCTGAGGAGGAGTTCCGACATCGATTTATCTAGATTAGAGTGAAAGTACCCGTAGTACTGAGCATCAAGATAGTTAAGGATCTTGACTTCAGGATAAGCATAGAGGTTGGGAGTAAGTTCAGAGGGGAAGATCTTTGCCAAAATGTGGTAAACTTTCTCAGTCATGGGTCCTCGGTTGAGATAGTCCAGAAGTCTTTGAGCCTCGCGAGGAGTACGCTTATGGTGTCTCATGGGAATTTCCTGTACTGAGACGACCACGGTGATAGCCAAGGCCAAGACAAGAAGCAGTGCTACTTTATTCATATGAATCCAATTATAATTCATACCATCAACTCCCTTCATATAAGCAAACACATATAACTGACCATTATAATTTTATCTGACAGTTCCTAGACAGTCCCAACTTTTCTCACTTTTTTCCATTATTATTTGGGAACTTCTTTATGTTATTATTTTCGTTATTTCGTACTATTTAACTTGCTATTAGCAAAGTTAAACCTTGTTGGTTCCCAAATCTGTAATCCTAATAATAGATAAACAGTGCTGCTCGGAATTGATTAGAACCTTATACTTTGGGGATATAAATCAATGGCTTTAATTACAAAATCATATAATTTTTTTGCTTCCCACACCTAATGCGAAGATGACGACGTTCCAGTCTCTTTTTAAACGTGTCAACCTTAAAGCTCTCATGAACACTCTAAAACAGACACACCAGCAAGCTCCTCTGCCTTTTTACGTGCTTCGTATCGACAACTCGACTCCTGCCTTTCCAGAATATTCTTCCCTCTCCATCTCGTATTTCCAGTATCATGTAGACGACAGCTATCCAATGAAACTTTGAGTGAGTTCCAAGGTCCACTCACTGTTTGGAGTCTGTAGCATCTCAAGCGAATTCAAGAAACCCGTGGAACTACAGATAGGATCATCTTAAAAAACCCCTATAAATCACATGAACTTCTAAGTTAAAGCTTATAGTCCGGAGTAAACGAGATGGTTATAGACTCATTGGATGAATTCTATAAAATTTAGAGGTACTTTGCTTCCTATTAAGTTTTTTGAAAAGAAGTCAAAAGTTCAAAAACTAAAAACTGAAATACCACTGGTTAAATGCAGAAATTCCTGAAAATATTCACGAATTGATAGAGGTCAGATAAAACATCGAAGGAATATACTTCGATCTCGATCACTCTATCTCAACTGTTGAAAAAATAACCAGGAATGTACTGACCTGCGGAGTCAACCTAAAGCAAGTTTTCTGTGAAGGAAAAGTTGGAAAATTAGAATCTTTGGTTGAGTGGCAGAATGAAGAGCTTGAATGGAAAGGACAGAAGGTCAATAAATTCATAGACATCTGTTCGTATTCGGAGGTTGACAACTACATCCTAGCAACCAAGACTTTGTGCAAGCGAAGAAATATCATTAGAGAAGAGGCCAGGGAACTGATCGGGAGATTGGATTATAGCGAGGCTAGCTTATTAGTCGACCATGAGAATGAGCAATGGTTGCTGAGCGCCCTTAGCAATTTGCCTCAAGAGCAAGAGAAATTCCTGTTTGATTTGGAGGCCCTTGACCAGGGAGCTTTCCCCAGCCACCCGAAAGCATTAGTAATGTGATCACTCAAACAGTTTATCTTAAAATTCTGAGTAGATAAAATATTAAACTCTATGGGTTGCGTACCATCATAAAAGAAAAATGAGGAGAACCTCAGTACAGACGAATATCGAATAATCTGGATTAAATCCTTAAAACTGGATGAAGTGATGATCAGTCCTGTCAAGAAGACTAACCACAAAGCTTTTGCTCAAATCGCCAAAGACATTGGAAGATCGTTTCCTGGCAATCCTTATTTCAACGATCCATAAAACAAAAAAATATTTGATAGAGTGCTCAGAAGATTTGCTTTAGAATTTCCTAAGGTTGGCTACACTCAAGGCTTAAATTTTATAGCCGGTTTTCTTCTCATCAACAATCTGACAGAGGAATAGTGCCTCAAAACGCTTATAGCTTTTTGCACAAACCAGGAGCTGATGTTAATTGGTCTCTTCTAGGATTAATTCCCAATGATTCGGCTACAATGCGAATTATTTTGGGTTGCTGCAAAAAAAATATGTCCACAGATCTACACAATTCTAAAAAATACTAATTTGCCCGATGAACTATGGATTTTCCAATGGTTTCTGACTCTTTTTATATACTCCTTCCCTATAGGTTATATTCCACATTTTTTGACCTTTATTGTCGTCAAAAAAAGATTTGCTGCAGTCAGAATAGCTGTAGCCATTGTTCAAACACTCGAAAAATACATATCAGGGAAACCGATGAAGGATGATGGCTTTCTTGAATGTTTCTAGTTGCTAAAAAATGAATAATTTTGTGCAAAGTTTTTGCCAATCAATAGTATAATAAAGAGAGCTCAGAAAATTAGCAATGAAACAATGATGAACTGCCTATCCTAATGCACTACTAATAACTGGTATCGATCCTACTTCTTAATACCATCTTCTGAAAATGAAAAAGAGTATCTTGAGAGGATGAATTAGTTTGAAAATTACAGGTAGGAGTATCATAAAGAGGCTGAGAGCCATTCGAAATACACAAGAAAAGACTCAAGCATGACAATCATTGATTAGATTGAAGAAACTCTCGTAAAGAGATACGAATCAGTGGCCTATCGATCGAGTGTCGATAGGAATACTGTTTTCTTTTCTCGTTTGTCATTGAAAAAATACAAGAGTGGAGGCAACATCGCCCCCACTAAAATAAAAGGAGGATAATATAACTGATAAAAATTACTAAATTTTATCCACATCAGAACAAATACTTTGACACTCTTTTTTATTCCTTCTTCAAAGTTGACTTCACATTTTTTAGGAAGTTCAGGTTTTAGACTGAAGGGTATGGACAAGCTTGCTCCTTGAGGATTTCTATAATTTTATGCTCTTAAATGAGCATTTCCTGATAGTTCATCACATAGTAACCTCCAGTGACGACTCCTTTAATCTTGGCATTTGTTGCACAGGAATTTACACACTCATATTCTCCAAAAGAGGACATTTATTCAAGCTAATCAATGATATATTCAGAGTTCATTTCTTAATTCAAACGGACAATAACTTGTGCTCTTCCATATATGAAAAAAAGAACGTCTTTCATGCCTTAGTTTTATAGTTTAAGATTTTGATTTTTCTCAAACCCTTTCTTTGTCAATCCTAAGGTCAGCTGCATCTTTTCTAGTTCGCTCAGTTTCTGAATAGATCAATATTTACCTAAAAATAGGTGTTTCTATTGAGGAAGTGAAGACAGTTCCGAAGAGATTATCTATGGGTGAAAACTCTGAGGAGCTCTGATTAGCAAATTTTCATCAGTTTGGACGAAGTTTTACAGTATGCCTTTTACTGCCTGACTCCAAGCTCGAAAACAATTTCAAGTTCACCGAAAATTCTCAGAATCCCTAATTTTCTATTTTTCGATTTTTCCTTCCCATCTATGGTAATATTTCCTTCCAAAACAACATAGAGATACCTTTCTCTACCTTCGGACATCTCTTTCTCGTAGATTTCCGTCCCTGGTTCATATTTCCCAACTGTCTGTCCAATACACAGATTGATGAAGTGTTAGGAATTGGTATCAAATAATCTGCGGAAGAAAGGAATTCTTCCTAACGTTTTTGCAATTTAGATTCCTTCGAAAGGCATTTTATCGTCATCCTCCTTGGAGAGAACGTTGAAAATTTGTTCGACTTATCCTTTGACTTCGATACTACATTGTTCCATGTTTATGATAGATATTATTACGTTATGGATAAGACCTAGTTTGTTGCACTCATTTCCAATCGCAGCCCTAAGCTGAAAGCCTATCGATAACAAGCCGCCAATGGCAACGAGTATACGCCTACCCATACATAGCTAAAAGAAAAAGTTGTATATGGCAGCACTCAACTATCTGCTCTAATAACGACGGACCCAAGCCCCAGCCTACGAGTAAATCACTGAACTGCTTGTAACTGCTAG
>Ga0100385_1001475_pt1 | contig 23707 bp, 15 predicted proteins | sample CryGeymeta201509_FD_81543 | JGI IMG/M metagenome (GOLD analysis project Ga0100385, IMG submission 81543) | Groundwater microbial communities from Crystal Geyser aquifers in Utah, USA - Crystal Geyser metaG 2015-09 | ecosystem: Environmental > Aquatic > Deep subsurface > Groundwater | place: USA... | reverse complement strand
TCGACGATCACATCGACTTGGTGTCGCATTGGGACGAAAAGTCCGGAAGCTTTTTGCGCTCCGAACTGCCCAAAGTTTATCATGTGAATCTGGTGTATCGCGTTCGGCAAGAAGGCACGAAAGAGAGCTTCTTGCGCCGTGCCCGAATTGTGTTGAATCGCGAGCAAATCCTGCGAATCGAGCACGTCGGTTAGGCGCAGAAGCTTTTCAAAGAAACTCGGGCAGATGGGTCCGCAGCTCGTCGGCACGCATCGCCGTGTAGTCCTTATCCATTTCGACCGTGATCAAGTCGCGGAGTGGGGCGCCGAAATGGTCCCGAAGCATTCCCAGAAATTTGGGGCCAGCCACCACAACAAGGCGATCAAACGAGTGGTGCTGCCGCTGGTTCTCGAGGTGTTCCGCCAGCCGCTTCGCAAACCGAATCTGTTCTTCCTCTTGAGGCTCGATCTCGGAGGTCATGGCGTGTTTAGCCGTTCCCAACCCCTCGCGGCTTCGGCCCGGGCTGTCACTGTTGAAGTCGTGATCTTTGGCGCGCCCACCTGGATTGTCGAAGGTTTCAACCTCGTCCAACGCGGAGGTCGGAGACGTGGCTCGGTAGAGCGTTGCCTTTCCGCCATTCGCTGTCAAAACTAGGATACTCATTTGGCCCTCCTACATGGTCTGGTCTGGTGATTGGCGCCGGCGGTCAAAATATTGCGTCGGCTCCGCGGCCACACTATTCCCACCTTCGAATTGGTGTCAACCGGGCCTCGAACGCCGCAATGACTTGGCATCCCACACCACTCGTGCCACAATCCCGCGAAGCCTCAGCCCCGCGCCCGCGTGATGGAGACACGAAGTGTCCAAATGGCCAAAAAACTGGAAGGATTTGCCTCTCGCTGTGATTGACGTAGAGACCACGGGTCTTGATGCGTCGGTCGACCGCGTGCTGGAAATCGCCATCATCCGTTTCGAAGCTGGGCAAGTTGTTGAGCGCTACGGCCAACTTGTGAATCCTGGCATTCCGATTCCCGCAGATTCCACCCGGATCACCGGCATCAAGGACGAGGACGTCAAGGATCAGCCTCGGTTCGAAGAAATCGCCGATGAAGTGCAGCGTCGTTTGGTCGACGTGGGGTTGGTTGCTTATAATCTTCCCTTCGATCGCGGCTTCATTAAGGCTGAACTCGAACGGCTGGACATGTCGTGGCCCGCAGATGCTCCCACGCTTGACCCGCTGATCTTTGCTCGCCAGTTCTTTCGCAACGCTCCGCGAAAAAATTTGGGCGCAATTTCAAAATTACTTGGCATTCCCCTTGAGGAAGCCCATCGTGCTGTCCATGACGCCGAAGTTGCCGGAAAGGTGCTTTTTGCGTTTGAAGACCGCCTGCCAGAAGATCTCGATCAGTTGCTGATGCTTCAGACCCAATGGGAACAAGCGCAGGCTTCTGAAATGTCGAGCTGGCGAGGATTCGAAATGTCGTCGCTTGGCGGCTCCTTGGATGCTCCAGTCGGGCTTGGACCCGCTTATGTTTACGGCGATGAAGCCGACCCCTTAAGGGCACTCTATATGACTGTGCCCGAGGCCCCCACACAGTCCTGATTCTCACTTGGAAGGAACTCCAACGATGCATGCAGAATCCCCCTCAGCGATCAAAAAAGCTTTCGGTACTCTTAGTGAACTCGCCGCTTTCTTGTTAGCCGGTACCTTCCTCGCGCTCATTTGGGCAAACGTTGACCATGCGGGCTACGAGACCTTTATTGAACACTCGTGGTTTCAAAGCGCGTTCTTGAGTCATCAGCCCGACCATGGCGTGAGTTTTCACTTCTTGGTCAACGATATTTTCATGGTGCTTTTCTTCGGCATCGCCATGAAAGAAGTCTCGGAGAGCTTTCTTCCCGGCGGAGCGCTTTCGAGCGTGCGTAAAGCAGCCATGCCGGCGCTCGCCACCGCAGGCGGTGTGTTAGGGCCCATCGCGGTATTCTTCATCTTGCGAATGGTCCTCAATCCGCAGCCCGATATCGTGGGCGGTTGGGCGATCCCCACTGCAACGGATATCGCCTATTGCTGGCTGTTTGCGCGTTTCATCTTTGGAGCGGGGCATCCAGCAGTCACCTTCCTCCTCGTATTGGCAGTGCTCGACGACCTCATCGGCATGTTGATCATCGCGGTTTTTTACACCAGCGAGATTCATCCCATGTGGTTGGGGCTCGTGGTGCTTGCGATCGTCATCTGTGAAGTGATGCGCCGTATGGGCGTCAAGAATTTCTGGCCCTACATGCTCATTGCGATGCCGCTCTCATGGGTTGGTCTGCATTACACAGGTGTGCATGCCGCTCTGGCCCTCGTACCCGTCATTCCATTCATGCCTCACGCCGAGCGCGATGCTGGTATTTTTGCCGACGACGACCACACAGACACGATGAACATGTTCGAGCATTTCTTTAAGCCGATCGTCGATGTTGGACTCTTCACGTTTGGTCTTGCGAATGCTGGCGTGCTCTTGAGTGTCGAAGCGATCACGGCGACACCGACTTGGATCATTTTCCTTTCATTGTTCTTGGGCAAGACGATCGGAATTTTCCTCTTCTGTGTCTTGGGCAAAGCTTTTGGGCTGAGCCTTCCTGAGGGCATGAACATCAAACAAACCGTTGCGATGGGAGCCGTGGCCGGCATTGGATTTACGGTGGCGCTTTTTGTGACGACCGTCGCAATCCAAAAAGGCGTGGTGCCGATCGAAGTCGCAGGCGATCTCAAACTTGGCGCTTTGCTCAGCTTCTTCTCGGGCTTTATCGCGTTCTTCATCGCGAAGGCAGTCGGCATCAAGAAGTGGGAAGCGGCCTGATTTTACGGGCTTTTGCTGCTTTCATTGGTAGCGCTTGACACGTGTGGTACTCTCTCGCGCTGTCACGCTCTTGCTTTGGGAGACGCCACGTGTCTGCTCGCACAAACCGAATTTTTTCTTATTTCTTCGTGCTCTTTGCCTCGGCCCTGCTTCTTCAAGCGTGTGGCAAGACGGCAATCACCGAGCGTTGCTCCGCTGATTCCGATTGTGAATCAGGCTCGCAATGTGTCGGCTCTTTTTGCACCGCCCCCAACATCTGTTTCGACAGCACCGACTGCCCAGAGGGCCTCCTGTGTCGCGATGCGACCTGTGTAGCGGTCTGCGCCTCGGCGTCGGATTGTCAGACCGGCGAAACCTGCTCCAATGGAGTTTGTGAGCCCGGATGCAGCAGTGATGGGGACTGTGAGGCCGGTCAGGTCTGCAGCGACTCCGTATGCATCGACGTTTGCCAATGTGCTGACGACACGGATTGCCCTGACGGAAACACATGCGATGGATGCATCTGTCAGCCACCTGAGGCTTGTGTCGTCGACGAAGACTGTTCGGATCAAGGCGTTCAAACGGCATGCCTTGACGGCCAATGTGTTTTTGTTGAGTGCACGACTGACCTCGAATGTCCTCCGAATACGGTCTGCCTTGAATATGCATGCGTCGACACAGTCGCCTGCGCCGTCGACACCGATTGTGACGAGGGATTCCGATGCAACAACAACCAATGTGTCCCGACCGAGCAATGCGTATTCGACCAGGATTGCCCTCAAGGCTTCCTCTGCGTCGAGGGAACCTGCGCACCCATCCCGGTCGAATGTACCGGGGACGATGAGTGTCCTCCAGATTTCCAGTGTATCGACAACATGTGTGCGTTTGTGGGCGAATGTGTCGTCGACATCGACTGTGGGCCTGGGTCGGTCTGCGATCAGTTCACCTGTGTCCCTGCAGAATGCCGCGTCGATCGTGATTGTGGTTTGGGCGGAGACTGCGTGGGCGGCCGTTGTGAGTACACATTCTGCCAGACCGCGGCTCAATGCCCCGAAACCGAAATCTGCCAGGACGGCGTCTGCATTCCATTCGAGGCTCAATGCCGCACGGATCTTGATTGTCGGCCCAATGAAGAGTGTCTAAACGGCCAGTGTATCCCACGCATGCCCGCATGTTTCAGCGATTTTGATTGTCCGCCGGGCGACCTTTGCCTCGACGGACAATGTGTCACCGACGCGCAATGTGTTGATGATGTGGATTGTCTGCCAGGCGAAATCTGCGCAGGTGGCCAGTGTCAGCCTGCCGGCGGTTGTCAGTCGGATATGGATTGCGGCGCAGCCGAAATCTGCCTCAACGGTGCCTGCTATTTTGTCGGCGATTGTCGCAACGACTCTGAATGTGCCCCGAATGAGTTGTGTCAGAACTTCCGATGTGAAGTTGTGGACTCATGCCTCAATGTCCCGTGCCCTCCAGATTCGACGTGCGTCAATGGCGCCTGTCAGCCGATCGCTCAATGCAATATCGACCGTGATTGCCCATCGGGATTCCGATGCGTCAACAACACATGTGAAGCCCGTCCAGACCAATGCATGACAGACGCGCAATGCCCGATGGGAGAATCCTGCGTGCAAGGCCGTTGCGCCTTCACGGGCCAATGCAGAACGGACGCTGAGTGCGCCATGGGTGAAACCTGCACGAATAATTTCTGTGTTGTGACGGGCGGATGCGTTCGCGACGCCGATTGTCCTTCAGGACAAGAGTGTGAGCCGATCACTCGCCAATGTCAGGCCGCCTTGGAATGCACGACTTCGGCCGATTGCTCGAATGGGTTCCAATGCCTTGGCAATCGCTGCATCGACTTCCGTCAGTGCACCACCGATGCAGAATGTCCTGCTGGTGCCGTGTGCAACGGCAATTTCTGTCAGCCAAATCCTAATTGTTCGCGCGATTCCGATTGCGGAACGGCCGAACGCTGCGACCTTGGAAACTGTGTGCCTCTTACGTGCACAACCGCCGCTCAATGCCCTGCTGCTTGGGAATGTTATGCAGGTCGATGTACCCCTCCGCTCGTTTGTCAGAACGACGCAGGGTGTCCTTTGCCCAATATGGTTTGCACCAACAACGTCTGCAATGTGCCCAACGGCTGCACCTCAAACGCGGATTGCCCCGGCGGATTCACACAGTGCATCGCAGGTGCGTGCCTGCCGATTCCTCCAGGGAATTGCCAGACTGACGCGCAGTGCTCGAATAACCAGATCTGTGAATTCGGATTCTGTGTGCCACAACCACCATGTCAGTTTAACGCCGATTGTGGCCCCGGTGAGCGTTGTTTGAACTACCAATGCCAGTTCATTGGCGAGTGTACGACCGATGTTGATTGTGGCCCGACTGAGGCGTGTGTGGGGCAGATCTGCGAGCCGAACTTCGAGTGCGTTTCAGACAATGACTGCCCGCCCGACAACACCTGTCAGCCTTCGGCCGACGGTCGCAACCTGTGTGTGCCTGTGGGCGCATGCATGATCGATTCGGATTGCTCGCCGGGCAATACCTGCCAGAACGGACAGTGTATTCCGAGCTCGCCGGTCTGCATGACCGACCTCGACTGCCCACCTGGCGAAAACTGCCAACAGGGCCTGTGCCAACCGACTGGCTCTCAGTGCATGACCGACGCGCAATGTCCTGCTGGACGTGAATGTGTGGCCGGAACCTGCACCATCGCTCCAGGTTGTCGTAACGACTCCGATTGCGGTGTGGGGCTTGAGTGCGATTTGTTCTCGGGTCAGTGCATCAGCCCTGTGACTTGCGCCGACAGCACTGACTGCCCTGCGGGCCAACTCTGCGTCGGTGATTCCTGCGCCATCGTCACCGGTTGTCAGGTAGACTCGGACTGCCCTTCTGGCACCACCTGTCACAACGACGTCTGTCTGATTGCGCCAGATTGTGCAGCAGACACCGACTGCAATACGGGTGAGCGATGTGATTTTGGTTATTGCCAACCCTTCGCTTGCATGTCGGACACCGACTGCGCGAACACGTTCTCGTGTATTGCCGGTCGCTGTCTGCTTGGGCCCTATTGCAGTAACGACTCTGAATGCCCCGCGCCGTCGGTCTGCACTAACTTCGAGTGCAATAACGCCGGTGGTTGTACTTCGGATGCTCAATGTCCTGCCAATCAGTCTTGTTATGCAGGCGCGTGTTACGCAATTCCGCCTTCGCAATGCAATCTGGATTCGGATTGCCCTGCTGGAAACGAGTGCAACTTTGGCATCTGCCAGAGCACGACCCCTCCGCAGAGTTGTATGATCAACGCCAATTGTTCGGGCGGTCAGCTTTGCATCGGTGGCTTCTGCCAGGGTGGCGTTCAGTGTGTGAACAACGGCGACTGCGTATTCCCTGAGTCGTGCGTCCGCTCGCAGTGTGTAGCTGCGCCTTAGCAGCGAGCAGCGAGCACTGCGATTTGTGACGGTCCGCAGGCCCTACCAAAATGAAAAAAATTCTCATTAACCAGACGGGCGACTCCAACAAATTTTGGACGATTGAGCAGTCTGGCAAAACGTATTCTGTTCAATGGGGCAGGCTTGGCACCAAAGGCCGAAGCGGCGAAAAGGATTTTTCTACAAAGGAAGAATGCTCCAAAGCCGTACAAAAACTGATCAAAGAGAAAATCAGCAAGGGATATTCAGAAGCCCAAGACCTGACAGAGATTCCCGAAAAACAGATCGCCCAATACAAACCCATGGACGACGACGTGTTCTGGGACATCATTTCCAGTTTCAATTGGAAAAAGACCGGCGACGACGACGCTGTGATGAAGCCAGCTCTCAAACGCCTTGTTTCGATGACCGAAGACGACATCAAAGAGTTCGCAGAAATCTTGGCAGCGAAGCTCTATGAGCTGGACGGTCTAACCTACGCCTCAAATATTGGGACCTATTCGTACGGCAAGGAAGGCGGCTACTTTTCAGTCGACTACTTTTTGTACGTAAGGTGTTGTGTGGTTGCGAATGGGAAAGCCTTTTTTCAAAAGGTTTTGAAGCAACCAACCAAGATGCCAGAAGACCTCGATTTTGAGGCGCTGCTCTATTTGGCGCCCGAAGCGTTGAACAAAAAACTGAAAACGGAAGGAGAGTGCATCGATACGAAGCTCTCTTTTGAAACGTTCTCGAACGTCGAAAAATGGAAATAGAGCGGCGGATGAAAACGCTTGTAGCGCTTCTGCGCGCCGTCAATGTTGGTGGGACTGGCAAATTGCCGATGGTTGAATTGCGCGCTCTGGCTGAAGCGGAAGGCTTGCTTGATGTGCGTACCTACATTCAGTCGGGCAATCTTCTGTTCTCGACCGCTGATGATCCAATGCCCGTGAAAGCGGCGTTGGAAAAACGCCTTGAGATCAGTCTGGGTAAGCCTGTGGGTGTCATCATCCGCACCTCTCAAGAGATGCAGGCAGTGCTCGATGCAAATCCATTCCCCAATGCCGAGCCAAACAAGGTCGGCGTCCTTTTTCTGGATGACCCACCATCTCTGACTGCAATCGAGGACGCGAAGGGACTGGTCGACGAAGAAATCGAACTCGGCGAGCGCGAGATTTTCATTCATTATCCGTCTGGGATGGGCCGAACGAAACTGAGGTTGGCGGCCATGTCTCAAGGAACCGCCCGCAACATTAATACGGTCGCAAAGCTCGTGAAAATGTCGACGGATTTATGAGGTTTTGCGAGCGTGGTGGCTTGTCGGTCCGAGTCGTAGCAGGCCATAGGGGCCTGCGTATCAATCGCAGCCAGGCTGGAGCCTGGCGGACCGAATCACACCGCTGACGGCTCACCGCTCACCGCTCACCGCCAACAGCCTGGCGAGCCGCTGACCGATTTCTTTGGCGATCTCGGGTGTGACGGGCGGAATGTGGACAAAAAGCGCCTGAGCATCGTCCTTGCAGGCTCCAAGGGCATGCCAGTAGATGGCGTTGCACACATAATTGCCGGCATCACGTGAAAGTGCGGCGCGCGGCAAGCCGTGTTTTAGCGCTTCTTCATCCCAGGCCTTGGCCAACGCGCTGATATCCAACGAAGTTTCGCGAAGCACATCTTCGGAGTCGTCCAACGGGCCTTCTTCAAGCGGCGCGATTCCCCGCAGATTATGGGCAAACCGCTCGAATTGAACGTTCCAGGATTTGGCAGAAAGGCCAAACATCACCACACACCGACCCGATTGAACCAACCATGCAGCGTCGCGTTCGGCGGCCTCGAAGGTGACCTCAAGCTCGTAGGCCCGGCTTGCGAGCACCTCTGCAGCAGCTGCGGCCGCATCCCATGATGGGTTGTAGGTGTGTTCGCGAAAGGGCTGAAAGCCCGTGAATTGGTATTCCAAAGCCTATCCTTGTTTTTTTCGGAGCTCGCGAATCGCGTCGTCCAGACCTTCCAACGAGAGCGGGAACATCGGGAAGATCGAAGAAATCACGTTCACGGTATAAAATGAGCGCCAGTATTTCGGCGAGTCAGGGTTCAACCAGACCGATTGCGGCATCTTTTCGATCAGGCGTTTCAGCCACACAATGCCCGGGTCTTTATTGATGTAGAACATGTCAGATGCCCCGCCGGACTCCATCAGCTCGTAAGGCGCCATCGCTGCATCACCCACGATGATGCAACGCCAGGTCGAATCGACTTTCTTCAACAGCTCCGCCGTCTTGATTCCTTTGCGTCGCGACATGTCCGTGTACAAGGTGTCGTAAGGGCAATTATGGAAATAATACGACTCAAATTGTTTGAAGTGCGACGCCTGATGGGCCGCAGAAAACAAGAGCGAAGTCAGCTGCGAGTAGGGCGTCATCGACCCGCCAACATCCATCAACAACAACAGCTTCACCTCGTTTTTCCGAGGTTGTTTAAACACCAACTCAATCTCGCCGAAATTCCGCGCGGTCTCGTCGATGGTTTCGTCCAGATCGAGCTCTTCTTCACGGCCATCTTTGGCCAGAATTCGCAGACGTTTCAGCGCTGTCGAAAACTGCCGGACGTCCAAAATCGCGTCGGTGCGCAGGTTTTTAAACCGTCGATTCATCGCGACCTGAACCGCGCTTCGCCCGCCGCCTGGGCCACCGACACGAATGCCAGCGGGGTTCTTTCCGCCGTGCCCAAATGGGCTGGTGCCGCCCGTGCCGATCCACTTATTGCCGCCGTCATGCCGCTCATTTTGCTCGGCAAGTCGTTCTTCGAACCGTTTACGAAGCTCCTCAAGGTCTAGCTTTTCCAAAGCCTCAAGCTCGGTCGGCGTCAGTTGGCGCATGGCCTGCGGGTCGCGAAGCCAATTCATCAGCTCGTCTGGAAGGTCTTTAGAAAACTGACTCCAATCCACCGTCGCATCATGAAAATACTCGGCAAAGGCCAGATCGTAGATGTCGTATTGTTCGGGGCGTTTTACCAAAAGCGCCCGCGCCAGCGTGTAGAAATGATCGATGCTGTCCTGGTGCAGGCCCTTCTCGAGCGCCTCCAACAAGGTCAACAACTCGGTCGAGCTGATCGGCAATCCCCGATTGCGCAGATGATAGAAAAATTCGACGAACATCAGACGCGCTTCTGAATGGCTTTGATATCGGCTTCTTTCTTGAGCAAAACCCCAAGGAACGGAAACGACGACCGCAATTTTTCAGCGTCCATTCCTGCTCGTTTTAACGCTCCAAGCCAGTCGATAAGTTCGCTGGTTGATGGTTTTTTGCGAACCTCGGGTTGGTCACGAAGCCAGAAGAATTTTAACAAAACCTGAGCCAGCAATTCGTCGTCGAGTTTCGGGAAATGAACCTGCACGATCTCCTGCATCTGCGCGGCGTCCGGGAAGTCGATGTAATGAAAAACACAACGTCGCAGGAACGCGTCCGGCAGTTCTTTTTCGGCATTCGACGTGATGATGACGACGGGGCGTTCTTTGGCCACGATCGTCTCGTCGGTCTCGCGGATGTAGAAGCTCATTTCGTCGATTTCACGAAGCAGGTCGTTCGGGAACTCAAGGTCGGCCTTGTCGACCTCGTCGATCAGCAACACCACGCGGTTCTCGCTGACAAACGACTGACCCAGCGGCCCGAGCTTGATGTAGCGTTTGATGTCTTTCACGTCGCCATCGCCAAAGCGGCTGTCATTCAGGCGCTGCACCGTGTCGTAAACGTAGAGGCCTTCCTGAGCCTTGGTGGTCGACTTGATATGCCAGCGCAAAAGCGGCATCCCAAGGGCGTTTGCGACGGCGGTCGCCAGCAAGGTTTTGCCGGTTCCGGGCTCCCCGCGGATGAGCAAAGGGCGTTGCAGAACAACGGCGACATTCACCGCGTCCTTGAGTTCATTGCTTGCAATATAGGACTCGGTGCCTTCGAACTGATTCATACTTTTCTCGGTCTTGTCTTTGGGTCATCAACCCACACAAGATGATTCGCGATTCAGAAGGTTGCAAGCCCAGACCCCAACCTTACAATGCGACCATGAAATACCTGCTAGTTCTCCTCTCCATCCTCTGGGCGCTTCCACTTTCGGCCCAGGAGGCTCGCCCGCCCGTCCATATTGAGATCGTTCTCGATTCGAGCGGCAGCATGTTGGACAACGACCCGAGCCGCCTATCTTCGCTTGCTGGAATGATTTTCGCCGATTTGGCGGCCCCCGACGACTTGGTCGGCGTCCAGTCGATGAAAAAACAGGGCTATACCTTGCAGCATCTAGCGCCGGTGTCGGAAGTCCGCGCCAAAGCGCGTCAGGAAATCGGAAAACTACCTTTTCACGGGGTCACCGATTGTGCCGGCCCTTTGAAGATTGCGGCGGACGAACTCAATAAGGCCAAAACAGGGACTTCGCGGCAATTCGTGGTTTTTTTGAGTGACGGAGTTTGCCCACGCGAACGGCCAGATCAAGAACAAGCCCTGCTTTCGGCCGCAGAAGCCCTCAGATTGCAGGGTGTTCGGGTATTTTCGATCGGCCTTTTTGACGAGGCCGCCACCGAAGGCAAAGACCCTGAACGTGACCTTAAAACATTGGCGACAGCCACAAACGGCGAGTATTTTCGGGCCGAAAAGGCATCCGACCTACCGCTGAGGTTCGCCGAGATTCTGGGACGAATTGTCGGATCTGAAGCCCAACCCTTTGCGCTCGAGCCCGGCAAAGCAACAACGGTCGAGCTCGACGGTTATGTCGCCGATGCCTCGGTCATTGTGACGTCCACCAAACGCGCGGTTCGCGTCACCAGAGCCTTGGCCCCGGACGGAACAGTTCTGTCCGTTCCACTGAAAACCCCTCCATTTGAGGCGAGCGATTCAGCGTTCTATGAATCAGCGGGCACGAACTCCAAAGGCGCGCATTATGTGGTCTTGCGGCTCATCGCACCTAAATCCGGCGCCTGGTCCTTTGTGGTCGATGCTCCGGCAGACGCCAACGCGTTGGTGATTCAGAATTACGCGTTGATTCCTGAACTCGAAGTCGCTTCGTCTTTAAGAAAAGGCGAACCAGCAAACCTGACGATGAGGTTAAAGGGGCCCGACGGAAAACCCGTCGCCGACCCCAAATTCCTAGCGAAGGTCGTGGCCAGCATTCAAATCACCAAGCCAGATGGCAGCTCCGAAAGGCTCGCGCTAACGGCGAAAACCGATGGCGCCTTGGTTGGCGAAATCACACCAACATTAGATGGAACCTGGAAATTTGTAGGCAACGTCGCGTTAAAGACCGGAGGCCTCAAAAAATCGACTCCCGAGGCAAAGGCCGAAGTCCTCGACCTGAAGCTCGCCTTTGGCGCGGCTCAAAAGCCCATCGATTTGGGTGAAATCAAGGCAGGGGAGACCTCGTCAGGTCATCCACTCGATTTGTCCGCGTCGAAAATGGGTGGCCCTTATCAGGTCGATGTCACAACGGATTTAGCTGGGTTTGTTGTCACGCCAAGCACACTGGACTTGAGCCCTGAAAAGCTGAACTTCGAAGCTGTTTTTCTGGTCAATATCGACCATCCCGGCGGTCCCGTGAAAGGACTCCTAAAGGTCGGCAAGGGCGGTGTCTCTATCGAGATCCCTGTCAGTGCGACGGTATTGCCGCTCACGTTTTGGGAAAAACACGGCAAATTAGTCATCGCGATTTTGTCGGCACTTGGTCTTTTATTATTAATGTTATTTTTGGCCAAAGGCTTCCTTGGCCCACACAGCTTTTCACCTGAAGCCCGCATCAATTGGGGCGAATCGATGGATAGGTTGAACAAGAACGCGTTGGTGATTCGTGAGATTCGCGGCACGGGCAGCGGTTTTTATCGAAACGCCAAGCTGGTGTTCGGCGGGCCAACGTCGTTCGCCCCGGCCGATGGTTCCCCACTGGTCACGATCGAAGCAGTCGGCCCCAACCGAATGGAAATCCGCGCAGAATCGGGCGTTGAGCTTTTGTCGGTGAACAAATTCGACCCCGAAAAAACCAAGAAAGTCGACGACGGAACCTGCCCAATATCAACGGGCGAAATCTACAAAGTCGGCGAGTTTTTTCTGCGTGTCCGTTGACGGCGAGCAGTGAGCAGTGAGCAGTGAGCGGTGAGCGGTTTGTTCCGAGGGGTCCAGCCTGGCATTGCGATTCTGCGTTTGGTCCGCGGGCATCTTGCCCGCATGCGCTTGGTCCGCGGGCATCTTGCCCGCATTGCGATTGGTCCGCGGGCATCTTGCCCGCATTGCGATTGGTACGCAGGCCCTATGGCCTGCTGCGATTCATCCGAGTTTTTATGACGAAGACCCATTATGAGTTTTGAATTCACACCGGAACTCGCTGGATGGCTCGTAGCGCTTCTGCTCCTGGTCTTCTGGCTGATCGGCGCCATTCGCCGGCGTTGGAAAAACTTCGTCTTCCGCCGCAAACTCAAGCGCCGCCAACGCCGCGCCCAGCGCGGAGAACTCGATGCAGAAGCCCTGCTGGAGTCCGAAGGCTACGAACTCGTCGACTCACAGGTACACCTGCTCTGGTCGGTTTATGTCGATGGCGAACCGGTCGAAATCCGCGTGATTGCCGACCATCTGGTCGAGCGCGATGGCCTGCGCTACGTGGCCGAAGTCAAAACCGGCGACGCCGCACCATCAATCCGCACAGCCGCGACCCGGCGCCAGCTGCTTGAGTACAGCGTCGCGTTTGATTGTGATGGGGTTTTGCTCGTGGACATGGAGCAGGGCATCATCCACGAGATTCATTTCGGCGAGGAGTAGGGCCGTCGGCATCCTGCCTGCCAGTCTTTTGTCATATCAGGGGGCAATACGTCGTACGTAAACGGCACCGCTATCACTAGCGCTATTATTGGTTTGGTCGCCGTTGATGCCGGTCGCGGCGCTGGCTTCGCCATAGGCGCCCACGGCGAGTGTGTCTCCTGAAATGGCCACGGTGCCGAATTGATCGTTGGCCTCGGTGTTTGAGGCCTTGATGTAGGCCTGTTGGCTCCAGGTTGTGCCTGTTCGTGTAAAGACGTAAACGGCACAGCTACTGCTGGCGCTATTATTGGTTTGGTTGCCGTTGATGCCCGTCGCGGCGCTGGCTTCGCCATAGGTGCCCACGGCGAGTGTGTCTCCTGAAATGGCCACGGAAATGCCGAAGTAGTCGCCTGCCTCTGTGTTTGAGGCCTTGATGTAGGCTTGTTGGCTCCAGGTCGTGCCTGTTCGTGAAAAGACATAAACGGCACCACCATAATAGACGCCATTATTGGTTTGGTCACCGTTGATACCGGTCGCGGCGCTGGCTTCGCCATAGGCGCCCACGGCGAGTGTGTCTCCTGAAATGGCCACGGAAGAGCCGAAGTAGCCGCCTGCCTGTGTGTTTGAGGCCTTGATGTAGGCCTGTTGGCTCCAGGTCGTGCCTGTTCGCGAAAAGACATAGACGGCCCCGCTCTCATTGGCGTTATTATTGGTTTGGTCACCGTTGACGCCGGTCGCGGCGCTGGCTTCGCGATGCGCTCCTACGGCGAGTGTGTGTCCTGAAATGGCCACAGAAGAGCCGAAGTAGTCGAGTGCTTGTGTGTTTGATGCCTTGATGTAGGCTTGTTGGTTCCAGATCGTGCCTGCTCGTGAAAATACATAAACGGCACCGCTACCATTGGCGCTATTATTGGTTTGGTCGCCGTTGATACCGGTCGCGGCGCTGTCTTCGCCATAGGCGCCCACGGCGAGTGTGTCTCCCGAAATGGCCACGGAAGAGCCGAAGTAGTCGATTTCCTGTGTGTTTGATGCCTTGATATAGGCTTGTTGGCTCCAAGTCGTACCGCTACGTACAAAAACATAAACAGCACCGCTGTTCTGCTCGCCATTATTGGTTTGGTCGCCGTTGATACCGGTCGCGGCGCTGTCTTCGCCATAGGCGCCCACGGCGATTGTGTCTCCTGAAATGGCCACGGAAAGACCGAAGTAGTCGATTTCCTGTGTGTTTGATGCCTTGATATAGGCTTGTTGGCTCCAAGTCGTGCCGCTACGTACAAAAACATAAACAGCACCGCTGTTCTGCTCGCCATTATTGTTTTGGTTGCCGTTGATGCCGGTCGCCGCGCTGTCTTCGTAGACGGCGCCAACCACCATCGTGTCGCCTGAAATAGCCACCGAACGACCGAAGTGGTCGCTTGCACCCGTGTTGGAAGCCTTAATATAACCCTCTTCAAATTCGGCGCAGGTCACACCAAACGCGGCAAAACACGCATCCTCACAGGCGGTGGCATTAGGGCCTGTGCTGACCATGTTGACTCCACACGGCTGACATTCGCGGTCGCTGGTACTGGTGGGCTCTGTGCTCACGTATTCGTTGTCTACACAGTCGTTCAGGGCGATGCATTCGGTTGAAGGGTTGAGGTCATCGTCCCAATCCACAACACCACACGGGGTACATGCTGTATTTGTGGTCGTCGATCCCACCACTGTGTGCGTGCCTGCAGCGCAGACGGTCCAAGGAGTACATGCGTTCTGATTCGCGGTTGTTGTGTACGAGCTCGGTCCGCAAGTCGAACATGTCCGGTCGTTGATGGCTGTGCCCGAAGCCGCGATGTATTGGCCGGCATTACACGTGGTCCACGCCGTACACGCTTGAGCATTGCTTGCTGACGAGTAGGTGTTGGAAGCACAAGCCGCGCAAGTCTGGTCGGTGGTGTCTGTGCCCGAAGTCGCAATGTATTGTCCGGCATTACAGGTGGTCCAAGCAGCGCAGGACCCCGCGTTTATGGAGTCCGAATAGGAGTTGGGTCCACAATCCGAGCAGGTTCGGTCGGCGATATTTGTACCGAGTGCGCTGACATATTGTCCGGCATTACACGTGGTCCACGCCGTACACGCTTGAGCATTGCTTGCTGACGAGTAGGTGTTGGAAGCACAAGCCGCGCAAGTCTGGTCAGTGGTGTCTGTGCCCGAAGTCGCGATGTACTGTCCGGCATTACAGGTGGTCCAAGCAGCGCAGAACCCCGCGTTTATGGAGTCCGAATAGGAGTTGGGTCCACAATCCGAGCAGGTTCGGTCGGCGATATTTGTGCCGAGTGCGCTGACATATTGTCCGGCATTACACGTGGTCCACGCCGTACACGCCGTTGAATTAACCCCATCGCTGAATGTGCCACTTGCACAAGCCGCACAGGTTCGGTCGGTTGTAGACGTGCCATTTTGGGCGATAAATTGGCCGGCTTCACAAGTCGTCCATTCTAGGCAGCTTTCTGCATTTGAATCCGTGCTGAACCAGCCACCTATACAGGCGCCACATCTGCGGTCTTGGCTTGGGCTGCCCTCAGACAACACAAGCTGACCCGCTTCGCACGTCGTCCATGCCCGACATGCCGAAACGCCATCACTAAACTCGCCCTCGCCGCAGCGGTCGCAGGTTTGATCTTGAGTTGTCGATCCAGCGACGGAGACTGTGCCGTCGTCGCACGTACTCCAGGCCACACAGGCCGTAGAGGCGTCGGCGTCATCATCCCATGTGCCATCCGGGCAGGCTTCTGCGGGTGTTTCGCCACCGGCACAATAAAATCCAGCCTCGCATGGCGTGCAGGATTCGCCAGCGGCGCCCGCACGGCATTGCATCGTAGGATTGGATTCCGAATCACCGCAGCCGAGAACCAAAAGAAGAATGCTGATAAGCCAAAGATGACGCAAACGTGCTCCTATCGGATATTTATTTTGATTTTCTAAGCGACAAATTCGGCGGGGATTAAAAGGCCAAAATTAAAACTTGTCAAAAGAAATTGGCGCCGCGTTTTGATTGTGATGAGGTTTTGTGGGGAAGACGGCGCATGATTTGTTTTGTGTCCGTGTGTTTGAACGATCACCTTGCCTATTTTTGAGACCTCCACATAACGCGAGCGAAAAATTGCCGGTGTGCACGCGGGCCCTTCATCAATGACGCTGCGTGTGAGGTTCTTTCAGAATAATTCTGTGGTGAAACGACAGGTGAATGCCGCATAGTGTCGAGCAAATAGAATCACGGAGGAATCATGGCGCTCGACTCAAAGGCAATTCTGGCAGATCTCGCGGAAAACTATTGGGAGGATTACACTCTGCGAAACCACATTAAGGACGCTGTGGCTCGCAGTAAATTTGTGTGGGATGCCCTGTCGAGCGGTCAGATTTCGAACGCGAACGCAACCTCGCTCGTGGTCGAGTATTTGGCCGATGCGCGCTTCGAACCGCTGGCGAATTTCTTGAACATCACGCTCGACAAAGAAAACGTAAGTTTTGGCATCAAAGGCTGGAGCTACCCTCAGACCGAAGTATTTCAGAAATTGGCGGAAGACAAACCGGACTTCGCTGATTCAATTCCGCTCCTCATCGAACCGCTTCAAACGCTCGCTTGGATGGAGTTTTTCAAACTAGGCGTGGTCAAGGAAATGCCCGAATCGTGCCTGCCCGTGCTCGCACGCGCTTGGTACGGTCACTACGACGACTGGTTTTTTAATCCTTATAAGACCTTGATGGAGTCACCGGCGTTCGAAGAACAGAAACGACTGGTCCTGACTCATCCAGAACTCACTATTCGAGAATGGAAGAAGATCAAAGAACTCGTTCCTTCTTTGAGTGTGGACGAAGCCGTTAACATCGCTCGCGGACTGGACTTCAACGAGTTCATGCAACCCATGATCGAGATCTTGGAACGGCATGGTGAAGCGATTCTGGAGCCGATGACTCGATTTGTTTTGGAGTACGAAAATGCCTACGTCGTTGGCGCACACGCCGGTGTTGTTTCGATTTTGTGTCAACGAATGGGCAAGCCTGTCCCGCCCGAGGTGATGGCCAGGATGAGCCTATTGCCGCAGCAATATTACGCCAACCTTGTTCCCTATATCCGCGAAGCGCTTGCTATCGTTCCGCAGTCGACGCTCGCAGATTGGATTCAAGCCGCAGCCAAGACCGCGCCGACGTCGGTTGCGGGTTCGTTGATTTCTTTGGTCGATGACACGTCGTTTCATCACGACGTCACAAAGACCCTTGTCGAAAAAGTGACCAAGGATAACGGCGAAGGCATCGCGAATAATTTGGCCTTGAACGGAACGTTGGTGGTCGGTCCGCTAATCGAAGCTTGGGACGACAAACTGCCCGCCTTAGAGGCCGAGGTCATTGTGAAAGCCCTGCAAAAAGTAGGTTCACCCTTGGCCGCGCAAACATTCGTTGCGGCGCTTGGTCACTCATCAAAAGGCGTGCGGGCCGTCGCCGAGATTGGCCTTGCAGACCTTGGTGCAAATGCAAAAGATGCGCTCGAAGCGGGAGCAAAATCGAAGAAAAAAGCTGTTCGAGAATTCTGCGTCGAGGCGCTTGGAAGGTTGCAAAGCGCGCCCGCAACGCCCGCGCTCGAAATCGATGAAAATACGCGCGCCACGATGCGTGCCGAACTTTTGGTGGTGAGTGGTGATTCCTATCCAGCTCGCGACAAAATGTGGGCGGATAATGAGGCGTCGATTAAAGCCAGTCCGGTGATTTGGGCCACGGTTGCGGCGGAATATTGCCTCGAGAAATCTAAGGATTATCGACATCGGATGGGGTTGCATTTTATCTTCGAAAAAGCTCCCACGACCGACGTTTTAAGGGTTTATCTCGAAACAATCATGCGCGGTGATTTTGGGTCAAAATACGGATCGGACGAGTTCATCAATCGGCTCACTGGACGACATGGTTCGGGATCTTTGCCCGAAAATTTCGACACGGTTTTGTTGGAGGTCTTGCGCGGACCTTCTGGGCCGAATCGCACAGAATTACTTCAGGTTTATTTGGAAAAAGCCAAGCAGGTGGATGCTGAGTTTACGGTTTTATTGCTGAGCGAATCGTCCAAGACCGTGCGCGAACTTGCGGTGCAACGGCTGATTGAGCTTGGAGATTCGGTCATAAAAGATGTGGCCGAGCAGCTCTCATCAAAGAAAAAGGACACCAGAAAAGCCGCCGCCGATGTGTTGGCGAGCCTGAAGCCCACCGCACAAAAAGCCCAAATCGAAAAGGCGCTAAAATCTGAAAAAACAGCCGAGGTTGTCGCTTCCTTAGAAAAGGCCCTGCAGGCCGCAGGTGGCGAGGTCAAAGGGTTTGAGGTCGCGGCAGATGCATCCGTCGCTGACCTGGAAAAGCTCCTCGAATCGCAGCCCTCCAAGAAAATGCCCAAATTCCTAAATGTGGAAACTCTGCCGCCACTCTTGTTCAAATCGGGCGCCACGCTTGAAGGAAACGCACTATTGGGGCTCTTGAGTCGACTGGCCTTGGAAGGGCCCGATCATATCGATGATGTGGCTCGGGCGATTCGACCTCATCTTGACGACAAAAGTGCCAATGCGTTTTCGATTTCGCTCAAAGATAAATGGGCGTCGGCTGGCGGAAAAGCCGCTGATAAATGGTGCGTTTATCAACAAGCCATTCTTGCGAACGAAGAGCGAATGAGTGATTTCGCGCCCGGTTTGGATGAGGCCGTGAGTGCGGGAATGCATCACCTTGTCGGCTGGTACGTCGACGTGTTGGAACGTCACGGTTCCGACGACGCGAAGTCGTGGGTGGGCTACTGGGCGATGAACGCGGAGCGCAGAAGCCTGCGCGACGCCGCCTGGGCCGCCATAGAGCGATTGGCCGCGGCGGCTTCATTGAGTCAAACGGCATTCCTTGCCACGGTAAACACCTATGTCGCCGATGATATTGCGGACCGAAAGGTCCCGACATTGGGCTTTGAAAACGGCAATCTGAGGGTCGACTTGGGTGGGCGTGAGGGTGAGTTTCAAGTCGATGCGGGTCTTGGCCTACGCGTGCGCGACGAAACCCAAAAGATTCTCAAGTCCGTTCCAAAAAGCGCACCAGAATCGGTGAAGACACATTTTAAGGACCTCAAAAAACGCCTAAAATCGATCGCCAACGAAGCTGAACAGCGTTTTGAATTTGCGATGGTGTCGGGTCGCCCCTGGAGTCTGGCGGCGTTCAAGAGAGACATCGTTTCTCATCCTATCTTGAGATTATTTGTCGCAGGCTTGGTCTTTCGAACCGACAAAAAAGAGCTCTTTCGGGTCGTGGATGCGGAGCTCGTTGACGCCCAGTGGAATCCCATCGACCTTCCGAAAAATGCGGTGATTCGCGTCGCTCATCGAATGGACTTAAGCGCAGCGGATATCAAGGCTTGGGGTGTTCAGCTTGGTGAGGCTGAAATCACCCAACCCTTCGAGCAACTCAATCGCCCGGTATTTGCGAAGACCGCCAAATCAGAGTTCGGTGCTGTGCAGCCTGGCACCTTGGCCGGAAGGCTTCGTCGCATGGGATGGCGCAACGACAGCGCGGAGGACGCCGGGATGATCTACGGCGCTTCCAAGCTTTTCGCCGGGCGCGGTGTTCGAGCCCGTTGTTCACACGGCGGCATTTACGCAGGCGACCCCTCCTGGGGCTCGGAAGCCATCACGATCGACGGATTCTATTTTGAAGATTTGCGGGGTGAATCGATCAACGACAAGGACGTCGACCCCATCGCCTATTCGGAAGCGATTTACGACCTAACGCGAATCGCTCAGGCCTAGCACTGACTTCGGTGCGAGAAGTATTACGCCTCGCCGGGAAGGAGAAGCAGATCCACATCCACGCGATCTTTAAAAATAAGCCCAATAAGGCTTATATGCCGATGTCGGTCATCATGGAAATCGGTCGGTATCACGGGCGATATCAGCAGGCTCAGGCTCAGGCCGAGGTCTTGGCTGCCAAGGACACGGCCACGTCGTGAGCGATTCGGCAAATGATGAAAACAGTTTGCCAGCTCATCTAACCGTCAACCTCGACGCTGAGGCCAAGACCGGACAGGTACTCGACGACCTCAAGCAGCGCGGACGGAGAAGGGGATTCCAACGACGGCATCGGTGGCACCAAGCCTAGCGCGGCGTATTTGCCCAGATACATCCCCTGGTAGGGCACCAAGCGCAGTGCGCGAGCGCCAGGCGGATAGAGCCCACAGAGGAAGCTCGCAACCGCATTCAGGTTCGTGACGTCGTCGTTGATGCCGGGGATAAGCGGCATGCGGAAGTGCACATTGGCCTTTTGCTCGACCAGAAAAGCCGCGTTGCGCAGGATCCGTTCGTTTGAGACGCCGGTCAGCTCCTCGTGGCGCGTCGGGTCCATGTGTTTGAGGTCGAAGTGGAAGAGGTCCACCAGCTCGAGCACTGCTGCCAGATGCTTTGAGGGCACCGACCCCGAGGTCTGCACGCAGGTGTGCAGTCCGTGGCGCTTGGCGGCCTTCAGAAGCGCGACCACCGATTTAAGATGCAAGAGTGGTTCGCCCCCCGAAACCGTCAGGCCGCCGCCGCTCGAGGCGTAATAATCTTGGTCCTTCAGGACCTCGTTAAGGATGGTCTCGACTGAGACCGCGTGCGTGCGATCGCTGCCGAAGCCCTCGGGGTTGTGGCACCAAGCGCAGCGCAGCGGGCAACCTTCTAAGAAAACGGTTGTTCGAATCCCAGGTCCGTCGTGAACGGAAAACCGCTGCACATCGAAGGCGCGACAGCTCGGCGTGATCGTTGCGCCTGGTCCGCCGGGCTCCCGCCCGGCCTTGTGCTCGGCCTCTGCGCCCGTCAGCACGACACGAACTCCGTACGGGCGATGATGTCGTCTTGGATGCGGCGTCCGAGCCGCGTGAAGTAGGCAGAATAGCCTGATACCCGCACAATCAGGTCGGCATGGTCCTCGGGCTTGGCCTGTGCCGCCCGCAAGGTCGCGCTGTCGATGGCGTTCAGCTGCACGTGAAAGCCGCCCTTGTCGAAGTAGGTCTGGATCAGGTGCGCTGCGCTCTCCACGCCTTTGGCCGATTTTAGCAGGCCCACCGGCAGCCGCATGTTGACTGAGTTGCCGTACCCGATGCGGGTCTGGTCGATGCGGGCGAGCGAGTTCAAAACAGCCGTCGGGCCGCGACGCTCAGCGCCGTTGCTTGGTGACATGCTGTTCGATAATGGGGCCCCGGCGAGTCGGCCATCGGCGCTGGCCGGCTCAAGAGCGCCCTCGTAGACGTTGAGCCCATAGGAAATCAGGCTCGCCTTGTAATGTCCGCCACAGGCGGTCTTGCGGGTCGAGACCATCTGACAGAAACGTCCAACCACCTCGCTGGCGAGCCTGTCGACGGCCTCTAGATCGTTGCCGAAGCGCGGCCCGCTCGCGAGCTTGAGCCGCAGTGCCTCTTGGCCACGGAAGTTGGTCGCTAACGCTTTTTGAAGGTCGCCCATTGAAATCGAGCGCTCCTCGAAGACAAAGGTCCGGATTGCTGACAGGGAATCGACGACGGTTCCAAGGCCGCCCCCGCCCACCGCACCGAAATTGTAGCGCGCGCCGCCGGCGGTCATGTCCCGGCCATTCGCAAGACAGCCGTCGATCGTGCTCGAGATGAGCGGATTATGAAAATGTGTGGCCCAGATATCGTCGCGCAGGTTGGTGGCGCGGGTCGCCCAATCCACCATCGACTCCAGGTGGCGGTAAAAAGCGGCGAGGAATTCGTCGAAGGTGGCCATTTGGGTCGGGTCGCCAGTGTCGACCCCGTCTTGGTTGCCAAAGAACGTGGTCTTGCCGCGATTGAAGACCAGATCGAGGGCGGTCGGGAAGTAGACCTTGGTGCCGCCAGTGGCGCCGTAGGTGTCGCCGTTACCGCTTGGTTCGACGCAGCCAACCAGACAGTACTGGCGCGCGTCCTCGAGCGAATAGCCGTCGTTGACCAAGGCTGCAATTGCGGTCTCGTCGTTGATGAAGGCCGGTGAGTTGGTGTCGCGGTGAATCTCGACCACCTGGCGGACGAACTCTTTGGGGCTCTTCTTAGACACCCGGAACGACGAAGTGGTGGCTAAGCTGGTGTTTCGGATGGCCTCGATGAACAGATAAGACAGCGCATTGGTTGCGTCGTTGCCTGCCGCGTCCACGCCGCCGAGGGTGATATTCTCTACGTCCGAGCCCAGATGGTTCAGCCGCACCCCGCCAATATTGGGCCAGATGATTACGTTATTATTGAGTTTGATGACCAGCTCTTCAAGGAGCTGCAGCGCTTCGTCCTTGGTGATTGTACCGGCAGCAAGATCGGCCGCGTAAAACGGGAAAAGCAACTGGTCCACTCGCCCTGGTGTGATGCCGCTGCCCGCACCGTAGCTGATGATGGCCGCATTCTGGGTGAACCACAACGATTGCACCGCCTCGGCGAAGGTCCGTGGCGGCAGCCACGGCACTTGGCTCGAACGCTCAGCGATGGCTTCAAGCTCCGCACGCCGAGCGTCCAACAATTCCGCGGCAGCCTGCGTTCGTGCCAACGTGGCGAAGCGCTCGGCAAACATGCGCATCGCCTCGCAGGTGATGATGACGCCGTCGTAGAAGTCGCGCGCATCCGCCGTTGTAGCCTCATCACGCCGCGCCTCGGCATCGGCCTTAATGCCGGCAAAGCCACGCGTGAGCACGTTCTTGTGACCGAGCACGATATGAGCCTGAGTGTCAGTGCAGCGCCCGCGACCCTTGAGGTTGTCGCCTGAGCCCGCCCGCACCGCGCGCAGCAGGCGTGGCAGGCTCGACAGCTTGCGCCGCGCTTCGCGGCTGCCGTCGTGGTTGCGCTCCTCCTCGTCGGCGACCAGCCGCCGCAGCGCGCCTGGGCCAAAGCCGCGCAGCTTGGAAGCTACCGCTCTAGGACTGAAGTTGAGTGGGCTCACCAGATCGTTGGTCTTGAAGGCTTGGATCTTAAGGTCGCGCACCGTCCGCCCGTCCCAGAAGGGGATGAGTTCCTTGGCCAGATACACCTCGTCCGCGGGGTCGATGCGGTAGCCGGAGCTCTTGAGTTCATTAAGGAGGTGGCGAAACACGAACGTGAAGTCACCACGTTCGGGAGCGATCGGCGGCGCGATCAGCCGAGACGAACGGTTGCCCACCAGGAGCTCGTCGGGCTCAATGCGCACGGTCATCTTGGTGAGGATATTCTGAAGCGCGAGTGCCGCTCGCAGCGATGGATGCTTGCCCTCGGTCTCTTGATACGACTCGGTATAATACCTGGCGCGCTCAAGACAGATCCAGTGCTCGGCGTCGAGGAGACGCTGCTTTTGGGTGATGTTCCTCGGATGCAACGTGGTCATGGCTCATCTCCCTCTTGGTTCTGGGGAGCGCCCGCGGTCAGGCCAAGTTCGCGACAAAGCAGCCTCACCACGCAATGGACGTGACGCCGCCGCGTCGCGAGTGCTGCCGGTGAGAACGGATCCTCGCCGGTAAGCTGCTCGAGCACGCGGCCATAGGTGAAATAGGTGACGATCATGCCGTACACGGTCGTGAGGACCTGGATCACCTCTAGGCCCGGCGGAGCATTATCGTCGAGCTCGCCCAGCCAAGCGGTCGCCAGCCCGAACATAGGCATTGTGCCGGACACGATTTTTTCGACGTGATGACCGCTGCCGACCTCTCGCTGGACGATATTGCAGAAGCTGCGGTTCTCGGCGAGGAAGTCCGAGTAGGC
>Ga0100385_1001473_pt1 | contig 23731 bp, 22 predicted proteins | sample CryGeymeta201509_FD_81543 | JGI IMG/M metagenome (GOLD analysis project Ga0100385, IMG submission 81543) | Groundwater microbial communities from Crystal Geyser aquifers in Utah, USA - Crystal Geyser metaG 2015-09 | ecosystem: Environmental > Aquatic > Deep subsurface > Groundwater | place: USA... | reverse complement strand
TCGAATTTCAGGCCTGGGTCTTCGACCTCGTTGCCATCGACGTCCAGCCCCATAGCCGTTGGGCCTTCAAGGTTGGCGTACATCATATCAAACGACGAAATCAGCCCCTCCACCTCACCAAAGAGGTGCCCATATCCCCTCTTCCAGCTCGCCTGGCGCTGAAGTCGGCGATGCAAAAGCACATCTCCGGCAAAACCGAGGCGAATTACGGGTTCTTTCGTGGGGACAAATTGCAGGTCGGCACCCAGCACCCCTGACTTGAACTCGGGGGCCGGCGCGACAACCGGAAGACCTTCGTCGGATTTCTTTTGAGGACTGTCCGGGAGACCTGCTGCCTCAGCTGGAGGCTCACCGACCGCTTCTTCGACCGAGCCGGGCTGGCTCGAACTCATGCACGCCGAAACCAGAAGCAACAAGACCGGGAGAAGTCGTATCAATTGCCCACACTTGCCAGCAGTGCATCGACACCGACTTGTTTCGCGAGCGCGGGATCCAGGACTTTGACCTTCTCGAACATCTCGCGGGCTAGCGCGCGATCAGTCATTTTAGAGAACACAAAAAGGCCGATATCGTAGGACTGGCGCGCCGTAAGGTCTTTGCGAGACGCCAAGGTTCGAATACGCCTTGAAACCTGAGCTCGCTTGCCTTGGGCTCCCCAGCCTGTCTTTAATTGACCAAATTCGGCTTCAAAACCATTGGGCTTCAACGATTTGGCGATGATGAAGGCGTCTTCGGCGGCCTTGAACTTACCGTCAGATGCCAACATCTCTCCACGAGCGATGGCGATTCGGTACTGGGTTTCCTTGTCGATTTCGGGCGCAGGCACCGGCGTCGCCGCGGCCACGACTGGCACCTCAGGAGCCTCAGCGACTTCTACGGGGGCCACAGGTTCGGGGGCCACAGGTTCGGCCGTTTTAGGGACGACTTCAGCGAGCGCAGCCTCTGGCGCGCCTTCCACGATATTCTTGGCCGCATCGACGGGCGCAACGGCGTCAGCTTTGGCCGGAAGCTTCGAAAGGACTTCTTCCATCCGCGCAACCTGCTCCGCGATCATGGCAGCCGTGATGCTCTCGAATCCCCGAAAGCGTGGGTCAAGGGCGAGCGTCTTCTTCCATGCAGCAACGGTCTTCGCCTGACCTTCAGGGCTGGTGGGATCCAACTGCAACCAGTACGCGCCTTCTAGAAAATACGCGGTCGCGGACGGCTTTTTGAGGATCAATTCATCGATCAGCGCTTTGGTGGCCTTTTGTTGGCCAAGACGAATGCCGCCCCAAGCCAAACGTTCCGCGGTGGGGCTGGCCACACCATTGGCCTTAAAGTCTTCTTGATAGATCGCGTAGAGGTCTAGATAGCGCCCAGCCTCGACGTAGACGTTCTCGATGCGCTCGAGCTGCCCGCTGATATCCTCGCGCTTAAGAAGAAGCTCGTGGTTCTTCTGAAAGCCCTCGACGATCGGCTCATAGACATTCTTTTCGGTATCCGTTAATTGGGGCCCGTCATCCTTAAACTGTTGTGGTTTTGGGACCACCGTCTGGAAAGGCGCAAAATAGCGGACGTCCCGGCGTTCTGGATGAGCACCATCGCATGCCGTTGAGCCAAGGCTGAGAACGATGCCAAGGCCTATAGCCCATTTGACTGAAGTGTTTGCGGACATGACCTGATGACCTCTCAAGCGGACAGCCCTTTATTAGCCTACTTGGGCCTTGGTTCCAACCTTGGCGACCGAGAAGCGAACCTTCTTGGTGCGCTTGGTCGTCTGGAAATCCACGGCATAAAGGTCGTAGCCGTAAGCCGGTTTTTCGAGACTCCCCCTGCGTATGTGTTGGACCAGCCTGACTTCATCAACGCATGCGCGGCTGTCGAGGCATCCTGTTCGCCTCAGGACCTGTTGGAAATTCTGCTCAAAATCGAGACCGACATGGGTCGAGTCAGGCTTGTCGACAAAGGCCCGCGGGTGATCGACCTGGACATCCTGCTCGTTGGAGACGTGATTTTGGACTCGGAAGACCTGACGATTCCTCATCCAGCGATGCTCGAGCGTCTATTCGTGCTCGAACCGCTCTGCGATATCGCCGCAGACGTTTTGCATCCCGTAAAAAATGTCCCGATGGGCGAGCTGCTTGAGGTCCTGCGGACCGCTAGAACCCCCGAATAGGCGCATACGGCCTATATTTCCGCAATTCGCAACATTTCAGCATCATTGACCGATAACCTATGGGCTACGGCCGTTTTCGGTTTTCGTTCTACAGAGAAGCACGAGCCTACCGACGACGGATGTAGGTGTAAAAACCACACTGAAGCCTCGACATGTAGAGGGTGATTCGTTAGACAGACGCTGCCGGAGGTTTGCGATGAATAGATGGATCCTTTGTTTATTAAGTATTTGGCTCTTTGCCTGTGGTGAAGAACCTGCGCCACATGACTCGCAAACCATCGAGTTCACCGACGGTCCCGCAGACTCATTGGAAGACTACCGAGTACGCGCAGACGGCATGACCGTTTGGGCAGATCCGGTCGTCGTTAACGATCAGCTGCACGACGATTGGATTTTGGGTGGACGAACCAGCCATTCGATCTCGACGATTTCGGCCAAAGTCGGCGCTGATGCCGTCAATGTGGTGGCAACTTCTGCACGTAAATTTGAGCTGCGTCTCAAGTCAAAACAGTTGGCAGACACGGTCGCTGATGAACCGCTCTTGGTCCGAATCGAAACCACCTCAGGGAAGGTTTTCCATCTAAATTTGGGACTCACTGCTCGGTTCCGAAACTCGACTGGGTCTTCAAGAATCTATCCCTGGCTGAACATGGTTCCGGTCGTGAATGCCGGTGAGACCTTCCTTCGAGCGCGTGTCACCACACGTGGAACCTTTGATTGGCTCGTCGGCTCGAACGACGACGATTCCGAACCCAATGCTTCGCAAGACGACTCAACGCACTGGTTTTTGGACTTCCCAACGTACGCGTTGGCATGGGCTGCAAGCCCAACCGAGGACGCGCTGGATATCCATGGGATTTATAACGGAAAATCGTACCGAAAGAGCGCTCAGATTCATTTCGAATTGACGCGCCTTGGGGTCACAAATGGCGACCCAGCCGCTACTTGGCCCGCTCCCACGTGCACCGATTCGATTCGTGATTGCATCGATGATCTTGGTGCTCATTCGGACCTTGAGGCCTGTGGCCGGGCCCACGAGGTATTGGCCTGCGATTTTCCTGACTTTGATGCCGAGACCCTGTTGGCGAAAAAGAAATTCGCCAACGACCTGCGCTCAGCCATCATTGCGCATTACCGCGTCTTTGGCGCCGATATCCTAGCTGCAGGCGGAAACACTCAACAACAAGCGCTTCTGGGTGTCGATACCAACCGCATTGACGAAGTGCTGGATGCCGAAGAAGACCCAGAAGCGCACGATCTTTCGACCATTCGTGTCTTCAGTCATCCTGACCTGAGCTTCCCCGGCTCGGATATCATGTGGTTTGGCGCCTACGACCGCATCACTGGCAATTTGGTCGGCACGGTCTACGGCTTCAACTAAGCCAAGCCGAAGCCATCTTATGCGCGAAATCCCTGCCTATTCAGGTTTAGTGAACGCGAATTCTTGAAACGTTCCTTGCGACGCATTAATGTGTGTAATCATTTGATTTTTGGAGCACACATGATCGCGAAAATGATTATCCTTGGGACGAGCTTATTCTTCATTGCATGTGGAGACTCGAACGAGTCGAGCACAAATAATGGGTCCAACACGCCGACATGTGCATCACTGCCAATCGGTGGCGGGTTTTGCGACAGTTCAAGCGATTGTGACCCCGTGCCCTGCCCCTGTTCAAACGGAACGTCTTCCATTCAGTCGTGCGATAATCAGTCCTGCGGTGGAGGCGAAATCTGCGACGATATTTGTGCCGAATCCGGCGCAACGAATATCTGCGTTCAAAGCGCTTCGAACAACACCACGTCGAATAATACGGCCAATAACACGGCAAATAATACCGCAAATAACACGGCCCCAGCCTGCACCGAGGACCTCTCACCATTCTCAGATTTTGAACGAAGTTACAGCATCAGCTGCCTCGAAGAAAACTGTTGCGAGGCGGCCGCCCTGTGCGCCACCTACCCCGCCTGCAAAGCTTATGATGACTGTTTGATTCCATGTTTTTCGGGCGCAGGCGTAGACCAAGCTTGCATCCAGACTTGCAAGGACACCCACACGACTCCCGAGTTTTTGGACAATGCGTTTGCGCCGTTTTTGAGCTGCACAACCGGATCTGCATATCAGAACTGTCGCTACCCGTGATCTCTCACTCGTTTTGTCGCAACGACTTCACGAGAGGTGCGGAATCTTCACACCACGCTCGACCGCAACTTCCTTGGCGCGGTCGTATCCGGCGTCAACATGACGCACGATGCCCATGCCGGGATCGCAGGTCAGAACGCGCTCGATTCGCTTGTCGGCTTCCAGTGTTCCATCACAAACGATGACCTGGCCGGCGTGCAGCGAATATCCCATTCCCACCCCGCCGCCATGATGAAAGCTGACCCAGGTCGCGCCATTGACGGCATTCACCATCGCATTCAAGATCGGCCAATCGGCCACGGCATCCGAGCCGTCGAGCATGGCTTCGGTCTCACGATTAGGGCTTGCGACCGACCCACAATCCAAGTGGTCACGGCCAATCACGACAGGCCCCGACAGCTCACCAGTGCGCACCATTTCGTTGAATTTCAGGCCGGCTTTGGCACGCTCGCCATAACCCAACCAGCAAATTCGGGCAGGAAGGCCCTGGAACTCGACTCGTTCACGGGCCATTTCAAGCCAATGAATCAGATGGGATTTTTCCGGGAACATTTCTTTGAGCGCTTCGTCAGTCTTGTAGATGTCTTCGGGATCACCCGAGAGCGCCACCCAACGGAACGGACCCGAGCCTTCGCAAAATAGCGGGCGAATATATGCGGGCACAAACCCCGGAAAATCAAAGGCGCGGTCAAATCCGGCGTCGAGCGCGACCTGACGAATATTATTTCCATAATCAAAAACCACGGAACCACGGTCTTTAAAAGCAACCATGGCCTCGACGTGGACACGCATGCTTTCGCATGATTTCTGAATGTATTCGTCTGGATTTCCGGCGCGTAAAGTGGCGGCGTCCTCGAGACTGTAGCCCACAGGAATATAGCCATTCAGTGGGTCGTGCGCGCTGGTTTGGTCGGTCACCATATCGGGCAAAACATTGCGGCGAAGCAACTCCGGAAGAACTTCCGCGGCATTACCCAAAAGCCCAACGCTCAAGGCCTGACCGGCAGTCTTTGCCGCCATGATCCACGCCAACGCTTCGTCGATATCCGTGGTACTTTTGTCCAGATAACGCGTTTCTAAGCGACGCTGAATCCGGGTTGGGTCGACCTCGATCGTCAAACAGGCTGCGCCCGCCATCGTTGCCGCCAAAGGTTGGGCTCCGCCCATTCCGCCGAGTCCGGCAGTCAGCACAAATTTGCCGCTGAGGTCGCTTTGGTAGTGTTGGCGACCGGCAGACACAAAGGTCTCGTAGGTCCCCTGCAAAATCCCCTGCGTACCGATGTAAATCCAAGAACCGGCAGTCATCTGGCCGTACATCATCAGGCCCTTTCGCTCGAGCTCGCGGAAATGGTCCCAGTTGGCCCATTTTCCGACCAGGTTCGAGTTCGCGATCAGCACGCGCGGCGCATCCAAATGCGTCTTAAACACGGCCACGGCCTTGCCCGACTGCACCAGCAAGGTCTCGTCGTTCTCCAGGTTTTTGAGCTCGCGCACGATCACGTCAAAACACTCCCAATTGCGGGCTGCTTTGCCGTTCCCACCATAAACAACGAGGTCTTCCGGTCGCTCAGCGACATCGGGGTCCAGGTTGTTCATCAACATGCGCAATGCAGCTTCTTGCTGCCAACCTTTGCATTGCAATTCGTTTCCGCGGGAGGCTCGTATTGTTCGGGTCATGGACTTTCCTTCGTCAGATTTAACGGGCACACCATAGCGTTGCCGGGCGCTTCAAGCCAAGCGCAGCAAGCAGCAACGCCGCGGCGAAACCAGATTCGCAACATTTCGATGCCATTGACCGATAACCCCACGACACATGGAGGTTCAATGGTGGGGAAAAACCACGAAGCGATCATCGACCTCATAGAACGCGACGAAAGGGCATTGCTCAAATTCCTTGGGTTCGAACTGCCCGATGACGTCAGCGTTGTTATGGAACGAGGGCTCGACCTCACCGAGGCAGATCCAAAACAGTTGCTCGCCGATGGCCGAATCGTCATTGGAAAACCGCCGACTTTTGGGCTTGTGCTCGAAGTTCAAACCATGACCAAGAAAGTCTGGACGGAAAAACAATTCAAATGGCCTCACTATGCGATTGGCCTTCGAAGTGCACTCAGATGTCCAACCGCCACGTTGGTCATCACGATCGATCGTAGAATAGAAAAGCTGGCCAAAAAGCCCATTCACATCGGCCCAAACTCTTGGTGGCAAGCCATGGTTTTGGGTCCATCGAATCTGCCCCGCGACCTATCGGTCGAATTCACGCGCGCCAATCCTACGCTGGCGCTCTTGGCACTGATGGCACATGGCCGCACGTTTAAATCACCCGAAACCCCAGCCGCGACATTCCAAGGTTTATGGGAGTCCGAGCTTTTTCAAAGCCTTGAGAATGTTGAACAACGAATCTATTATGATCGAGCATTGCAGACCTTACCGCTCTGGATTGCCAAAGCCCTGTCGGAGGACCCTATGACGCAAGAGTATTTCAATCCTATCGTGCTCAACTATGTTGAGCAGGGTCGCGAAGAAGGCCTGCGCAGCTCCGTCGTGTTGCTTCTTCAAGCGCGTGGTTATTCACCAACCAAAACCGACCTTGAACGCATAGAAAACGAACACGACAGAAAAACGCTAGAAAAATGGGTCAAGGCCGCCGCAGATTTGGTTCCCGGCACACCCTTTTTTGATGATCATTAAGTCATCTACCCCGGCTCACGGCTTTCGATAGGCCCACACCGCGAGCCCGCCGCCCACCAACGTGACAGCCGCGGCGAACGCGTGGTGCCCGATATAGCCAAAGTGTTGGGCCGTGACGCCACTGACGATTGAGCCGATTCCAGTGGCTACAACCACAACCGATGCCAGAAGTGTGTAATCCGAACCGGTATGGTCTTTTCGGGTCCAATCCATCATGCAGGTGAACAAGATCACCGTCGCAATGGAACCCAGCATATTTTCGGTCGCGATGACGCCCGCCACCAACGATCGCTCAGTCGTGCCCAACAAGACCAGGATATAGACTCCGGCCCCTACGGTCTGAAAGATCACGCCCACCAGCAGCGCCACACGCCGAGGCAGCTTGTCGGCGACCAATGCCCCGATCGCGGTTCCAATCATCGCCGCCGTGAATCCCACACCGCCTACGATTTCGCCGATATCCTGCATCGTAAAACCGCGGTCGACCAACATCGGGCGAATCATCCCTCCGCCAAGTGCGTCTCCTATTTTGAACGCGGAAATCACAAAGACCGCACGCAAGATGCCGGGGTCTTTTAGAAAACTCCAAAGCACATCAAAATGCCTGCGCAGGCCGCGGAATCTGGGTTTCGAGGTCTCCGGGTCATCGCCTGTAGAGGTCTCCCGGACGATCAGAATGGGAATCATGGCCACGATCAACGACGCAGCGCAGGCCAACAGACCGGCCGTCCAACCAAAAAGATGAATCAGCAAAAGTGCTGCCCCGCCTCCCATCAACATTCCAAGTCGGTAGCCGCCAACCTGAATGCCGTTGCCGATCCCGCGTTCCTGTTCGCTCAGAATATCGACCGCTAAACCGTCGGTCGGCACGTCCTGCGAAGCATTCAGAAAGTTCACCAACAACACGATCGCCAGCAACCATCCCGTCTGGCTCCATGGGTCGATCATCGCCAAAGCAGCCATTGCCACCACGGCGAAGATCTGGATGGGAATCAACCAGCCCTTACGACGCGGTCCCCACGAAGGCGCTTCATCAAGCCAAGGTGCCCACAGGAATTTCAATCCCCAAGGCGCCGCCAGCAACGACGACAACCCAATGACCGCAAGCGACGTATTTGCCTGACGCAATACAACCGGCACGGCTTGAGAAAACAGGCCAAAAGGCACGCCCTGAGCAAAGTAGAGCGCCGTCAAAATCAGGTATTTTTGAGGTTTGGAAAGATGAGCGAGTTCCAAAGTCCACCTTCGCAAACTAGCGCTTTAATTTTCGCATGATCTTGCCCACGACGACTTCCAATTCCTGGGGACGAAACGCCAGAATCAGAAGAAGAGCCACAAAACCAAAGGCACCGGCGCCAGCGCTCAACGTCACCAGCTGTTCAGTGAACCCGACCTTTGCCCACTCGCGCAGGTTGTAGACGACGGCATGGGCCGGCAGCCCACAAGCAACCGCAAAGGCCAATCCACGCAAAGATCCAAGCACAACCGGCAGGACCGGAAGACCTCCACCTTGGATCCGGAAGACCACCAACGTCGCGATAGCATTGACTGACATGCCAATCGACGTCGCTGCCGCCAGTCCTAAGAGCCCAAACGATTGGTTCAAAAACCAGTAGAGCGGCAAGGATGCAACGGTAACCACGGAGCCCAAAATCATCGGAGTCCACGTGTCTTCTTGTGCGTAAAATCCGCGCACGGCCATGGTTTGAACGGCCCAAGCTGTGAGCCCAACCGCAAATACCGTCAGCAACTCTGCGGTCATCTGGGCGTCGTTGGTGCTGTAGGCCCCTCGGCGAAAGACCACAAACACGATCGGTTGAGCCAAAGTGATCAGGCCCACGGAAGCCACGACCGACAAGAAGGCCACGCGGCGCAAGCTTTCCGCCAACATCTCGCCCATCTCGTCGATTTTTCCTTCGTGGTAAAGGCGAGTCAGATAGGGCAGGGCGGCCTGGCCTGCGGCCTGACCGATCACGGCAAAACCAAACATCATCAGCTTTCTGGAATTATTCAGCCAAGAGATGGCACCTTCGGCGTGCATCGAACCAAAATACCGCAGCAACCATTCATCCACTGTGACAAGGCTTACGCCCAACATCAGCGGCACGGTCACCCACACAAATTTCAGGAAAGCGGGGTCTGTGGGAGCAAAACGAGGGCGGAATTTGATCTGCTTACGAGCCGCCCAAAGAGGAACGCCCAGCGGCCCCAACACAGCCCCCACGAGCACACCCACGGCGAATCCTTCGATCCCAAACCATGGCGCAAGGCAAACCCCGCCGAGGATGATCCCAAGATTGTAGATCAGCGGCGAAATCGCAGCGGGCCAAAAGGTCTCCCGGACAAAAAGCGTGGCCTGTATCAAACCGCCCAGATAGAAGGCCAGCTGCGCCGGAAGCACAATTCGGGTCATGCGGATGGTCAGCTCAAGTTGCTCCGCGTTCCCCGAAAAACCCGGAAAAAGATAGGGAACCAAGAAGGGTGTGAAAATCGTGAGCAGCACGGTGAACACCAGAAGCACCGAGCCCATCGTCGTGGCGACGGTCGAAAATAGGCGCCAGCCGCCGGCCTCGTCGTCCTTGCTCATGTGCGCTGAAAAGAGCGGAATGAACGTGATCGAGAGTGTGCCGCCCGCCAAGAAATAGTTCATGAGATCAGGGACGGTAAATGCCGCGTAATACGCATCCGTCGCCGCGCTCGCCCCGTGTAGATGCGCGATAATCGCCTCGCGCATGAATCCAAGCACGCGGCTCAACACCATGCTGACGGCAAGTATCAGGGCCGCGATTCCCATGCGACCAGCTGCAGATTTTTGGGGCTCATCCTTGAGCGGTTCTGTCATGGGACCTTCCTTGCGAATCAAGCTACATCTAGGTGATCGGCACAACAACTTATTCCCGTGAGCTGCGCCACTAGATCCATCAGAAAGGCCTTTCATGGCCAAATTAGACCATTATTACTTGACACCCCACCCACCCTCTGGCAGCTTTCCGCGTCCTGTTCGCGCATGTTTTGATTTCAGCGAACAGCAAGAAGGAGTCTCTATGGCACGCCGCTGTAAGTTGTCGAAGAAAGGGCCGTTGACCGGCAATAACGTTTCGCACTCGCATATCCGAACCAAAATGGTTCAACGTCCGAACCTTCAGTTGAAGCGCATCTACATCCCAGAGGAAAGCCGCTGGGTACGCGTTCGGTTGACCACTCGCGCTTTGCGCACGGTCACCAAGAAGGGACTTCTGGCTTACGTAAAAGACGTTGGCCTTAAGCTTTCCGACGTCATCCACTGATTTTCAGTGTTTGTAGGCAAAGCGCGCCATAATGGGGTGCGCTTTTCGTGTTTCTTGTTGCAGCATGCAACGCTAGATTTTGGAGCATCCAATGGCTGATCATCACGATGAACACCACGAAGAACTTCCACATCAGGCCCCATGGGTTATGTGGGTCACGCTTGGCTGTGTAGCAGCGTTTTTCTCATTCTTCATGGCCGTGAAATTTTCGGTTTCCTGAAGAGCTGAAGTTCTCGATCGACCCGCCCTGCGGGTTTTTTTCTGCCTTGCGCACGCGCGCACGGGGATTACGACTTAACACGAGTCTTCCCCAGAAGAGGCTATGGCCACTCAGCTAAACAGTATCGAAGTTGAAGAGCGATTGGTCGCCGCGCTCAAGAAGCGCGACGGCAAGGCCACAGCTGCGGATATTGCGACCGATACCGGTTTGCCTTTGGGCGACGTCGAGATCGAGCTTCGTCGCATGTTGGCCCTCTATAAGAGCCATCTGGACGTCGACGATGACGGCCTGCTTCGCTACCGCTTTGACCCCGCATTAGAACGCCGTGGAGAATCCGTAGAACGCGCACTCTATAAAGCCCGCAAGGTTTTATGGTCTGGGTTCAAATGGTTTTTCAAAGCGTGGATCATGATCACCCTGGTGGGCTACACGATCACGTTCATCGTGCTGCTTGTCGCGCTGGCGGTGGGCGCCATGGCCGCCTCAAGTAATTCGGACAGCGACTCGGACGGTTTGGTTCGATTGCCGATTCATTTGTTGGGTCGATTCCTTGAGTACATGTTCTGGTTCAATATCATCGACGGCAACCAATCAAGGGGCCGGTCACGAGGTCGGTCACAGGGCCGTTCCCGCCGCAAGAGCCAAAAACCCGAAAAGCCGTTCTACCAGAAGGTTTTTGATTTCGTTTTTGGACCCGACGCAATCGTTGATCCGCTGGCTGCTCAGCGAACCTTTGCCGCTTTTGTTCGACATAATAAGGGACGCCTGACGCCAGCCGACTGGGCCTCGAGGTCGGGCCAAACGCTGGAACAGGCCGAAAACGCGCTGACCGCGGGCATCATGCGATTTGGTGGAGAAGTCGACGTCACCGACGACGGCAACCTGATCTATCGGTTTGATGAGCTGCGGGCTTCGGCGCGTTCGTCAGGGGATTTTGGCCACGACATCGACCCGATTTGGCAGAAGCGCGCCACCGTCCGGCCGATGACAGGTAATCCCACAAGCACCAACGGCTGGATCATCGCGTTCAACGCATTCAATCTTGCGATGTCCACCTTTGTACTCGTCGGGCTCTCGTCTCCGGCTCAAGTCTCATTGGGGGTTACGATCGGTCTGGGATGGGTGCCGCTCATCTTCTCGTTGATGTTCTTCTCGATCCCGATTTTTCGTTGGATTGGACAGGCCTCTGCCAAGTCCAAAGCCGAGAAAGAAAACGAGCGACGACAGGCCTATCAGGCCGTGTATTCCGCAGCGCGTAAAGGTCTTCCGGTTATGTTGGACTCCAAAATCTCGACCGAGATCGCGATGGCGCTCGACGGCGAGCCCGATCTGGAAGGCGGAGGAGACCTGTTTACGTTCGAGACTCTGACCAGCCAAATGCGGGACGCCAGCGCCGCCCGTGCGAATGAAGCAGATCAGGTGGTCTTCGGACAGACGGTTTTTTCGTCCGACGAGGCCGAAAAATCGATGGAAGAAACAGACCTCGAAGAATTCGAACGTCGGCTCGCCTTCGAGCTTGGCGCGCCCGAAACTCAGCGTGTCGCTGCGGCGGCCCCGGTCCACGTGCTCAATTGATAACCGGCTGATTCCCCGCTAGTCTTCGCGCCTTACTCAGATACGTAGTCATCCAGGTTAAGCCTGTGGCTGCATTGCGATTCGAACGGACTCCAAATGAACCGAACAACGTTTATCATCCTCAGCCTCATCATTGCTGGCTGTGGGTCGGAACAACGCAAACCCAATGACACGGCAGACAGCGGGACGATGGACGTCTCTGGCGATTCGACAACCACCGATCCCGACTCAAGCCCTGACCTAAATAACGACATCTCGTCGCTGCCCAACAAATGCGTCACGGGTGAAGCTTGGACTCCCGGAGCAGAGGCGTTTCGTGATGCCAGTGCGGATTGGGGTCTTCCGGACATCAACGCCGAAGGTGTGCGCATCAGCGCAGTGGACTTTGACGGAGACGGCTGGCTTGATGTGTTCGCTCGACGAACAGGTCAAATCGGCGACGATTTTGACGCCAACGCTCGCACCACCTGGCTCTTAAGAAATACCGGCAACGGCAAATTCGAGGACGTGACAAGGTCTTCCGGGCTCGTACGTGGAAAATATGCGTTCGACGATAAAATCGGACGTCCGGCAGATGTGACGATTTTTGGAGACGTCGATAACGACGGAGACTTAGACGCATTCAGCGGCTTTTCGAACGACGGAACGGCCCCAGAAGGCGCTGTAATCATGCTCAACAAGGGCGATGGCACCTTTGAACAATACGGCCCAGAGGTGGAATTCCACGTGCCGCTGACCAAAGACGTGATCGGCGGTGCGTCGTTTACAGACATCAATCGCGACGGACGACTCGACCTTTGGGTTGGTCATGGCGCCGTCGACGGCACCCCGGCACAGGACCGACTCTACATTCAGCAGGCCGATGGCCGCTTTGTAGACTCGACGATCGTATTGGGCCTTGGCACTCGACCCTGGTCAAGTCTGGCCGATATCAACGGCGGCCTCGCGCACACCAACGCGTGGTCGGCTGCCGCTTGTGACCTCAATAATGATGGTCTGCCGGACCTTCTGGCTGCGTCTTATGGACGCGCGCCCAACCACCTGTGGTTGAGCGGCCAAAACAACTACAAAAACGCGAGCGTCGCATCGGGTTACGCCTACGATCAAAACCAAGATTGGTCCGATAATATCTCGGCACAATGCTATTGCGACGCCAACCGCACAGAGCCCGGTTGTGCAACGGTACCGGCACCCACGGGCATCAACTGCGCAAGCACCCGTGGCTGGAATCCGACCAACGACACTCAGGCGTTTCGCCTTGGCGGAAATTCGGGGACGACCGTGTGCGCCGACCTCAACAACGACGGCAACCTCGACCTACTGACCACCGAGATCGTGCACTGGGATGTGGGCAAAAACTCCGATTCCAGCGACGTTTTGTACAACGATGGAACAGGCACCTTCAATCGTCCGGGAGTCGAGGCCTTGGGGCTCACACGCGTCCACGAACCGGGTTGGAATGACGGCGATATCACGGCAGCCGTGCTCGACTTCGACAACGATGGTCGCAACGATATTTTGATCGCATCCACGGACTACCCGGGGACCCGCGCCCTGCTTTATTGGCAAAAAGCCGACGGGACTTTCCAGTTGGTCGCTCCAGAACAGAGCATCGTTCAACCCAGCGCACACGGCGTCGTGGTTGGAGATTTCGACAATGACGGCGACTTAGACACCATCATCGGCCACTCTGCAAATCGATGCTCTTCCGGAACCCATTGCCGACCCGTCGGAGAACGTCATATCCGACTCTTTGAAAACGTTGCCGGGCAGAAGAATAACTTCATCCGCATCAAGCTTGTGGGCACCACTTCCAACCGCGCCGCCATTGGAGCGCGGGTCACAGCGACCCTCGGCGATGGCACTCAGGCCATCGAGGTGGACGGCGGCCACGGGCATTATGGACTGCAGAACGAACAAATCGTTCATGTCGGGCTTGGCTCCGCGTGTGATTCAAACCTGACGGTACGGTGGCCAAACGCCGAGGGGACCACCCAGACAAGTCATCTTGTGGCGGGTTACACCTACGAATGGACAGAAGGCCAAGAGCCGGTCGTCATGCAAGAACCTTAAGGCGGACGGCGGTCCTGGTGCGCAAGGAACCAAACCGATCGCGACTGTGTTAAACTCCGGCGTGGTTCTGATAGCGTAGGGCTCATGAGACGTCTCCCGGTCATTCTTTCGATTCTGTTTTTGGTCGCTTGTCCCGACAACACCACGCGTCTTTGCGACCATGAGTGCTCGTTGGGCGAGGTCTGTGACTACGAAATCGGCCAATGTGTGATCCAACCTTTGGAGGCCTATAAGGGGCCTCTTCCTGGCAGAAATGCGCGCATTGGATCAGCTGGAAGCAAAATAGTTTATACAGGCATCTTACCGGAAACACTTGAGCTTTTGGCTGGCGACATAAGTGAAACCAAGCATGACATAAAGATTCTTACCAAGCTTACTCGTGAGCGTCCGCTCGCGATTGCCACCACCGCGACCCGCACCACGGTGGTCTGGCTCGGCGACGACGCGCGATTTAGTTTTGCCACTCGAACGCCAGACACGACCTGGACATTCGGCATCGCCGAATCTGAGACCATTTACGCGGGAACTTCAAACTTCACCGCAGCCTATGATGGGGCGGACACCCTGTTCATCGCCTTTCAGGCCACCGATCGCAAATTACGGGTCTTGTCCTCGGCAGATCTCACCGAGTGGGATGTGGCGCTGGTTGATGACGGCGGGATCGCCTCGAACGGCATTGAATGCCCGGACAGCGTTCGGGGAACCCGGCGGCCAGGTGGTGTCGGCATCGAACCATCGATGGTGGCAACCCCTGATGGCATGTGGATTTCCTATCAGGACGCGGATTGTGGCGACCTACGACTCGCAAGGTCTTCCGGTCCACAATGGAGCATCGACGTGGTCGACACCGGGACCCCAGATGCGAGTCCCGTAGCGCAGCGAGGCCGCACCGGCCGATGGTCAAGCATCGGGGTTGGGCCCTCGGGGCGGGTGGGAATTGCTTATCAGGATGAACTTCGCGGAACTTTGAAATACGCCACGCCCGCTGATCGCGCCTTTTTGATCGAGACGGTCGACGACGGCTACGAGCTGGATGTGAACGCCAACCAACGAAAGGACACCGTCGGCGCTTGGGCGCGACTTGCCTTTGACTCACGCGGCGCCCCCACCATCGTCTACATGAACCAATCGAGCGCCGACTTGCGACTCGCGCAACGACCTCAAGATGGGGCGCGCTGGGTGCAGCGAACTCTGGTGTCCGATGGCATCATTGGCTTTCATGCCGGCTTGATTGAGTTGGCTCAGGGGCGACTTGTGATTTCTGAGCGTCTGGTGCCCAGCAACGGGATCAAAGGGTCTGAACTTGTCGAGGTCTGGGAATGAAGCCATTCATACTCATTTTCCTTGCCGCGGCGGCCTGCCAGGACGTCAGCATTGGTGTCGGTGGCACTCAGGCCCCCATTCCTCAGGCTGACGCCATCCGAATTCAAGTCACTCCGGACGGCCTGACAAACCTCTATGACGTCGCGTCCGAGGACGGTTTTTTGCTCTCGGCGCCGCCGAAAACCATCTCAAGCGTGGGACAAGTTTGGGAACTCGGACCCGTGGAAGCCAATCTGCCGGTGCTGTCTCGAAATAACACTTACCTGAACGATTCGATGCGCATCGTGACGCTCTTTGGCGGTGTGAGAATCACAGTTCCCATTCGCGTACGAAGCGCCAACGACGTGGAAATCTGCCGTTTTCAGGTGCGCTTTGTCAGCGTTTCTTTGGATGCCGACATTTCGTTAGAAAACGGAAGCCTAGGCTCCGAGTCGACACCTCTCGTGACCCTTGGGGACTCGGTGATCACCCGTATCGGGGCGTGCTCCATCGATGCTTCGTTTCGTGATGGCGACGGGGTGACGCTCTCCACACGGCTCGCCGAATACCTGCAGGAGGGCTTGGTTTCATCCACCGTAGAAGCGATGCTCATGCGCCCGCTGGATACGATCGGGATCATCAGCGATGCAGCGTCTTTGCGCCGAGTGAGCGTTTTTGAACACCGACGCGGAAGCATCGGAGTCGTGATCGACGAATCAACGCCTGCAACCTTGTCCGCTGACGGCTTTGAAGCCTCATTGAATCTGGGCCTGCTCGCCCAACGAGCCCCCTGCGCGCCACCCGTGGAAAGCGATCGAACCGACACGGTCGCAACCCGGAGCATTCTTTCGTCAAAGATCGCAGCGTCAGGCGCAGACCTGGGAATCGCCATTTCGGGCTCCTCACTGCAACGGCTTGCAGAGTCGTTGACGCTGGGCGGCTTTGTATGCCGGGGACTTGAGGACGCTCGGCGCCCTGAAGAAAACTCTGAGCTTTTTGCGACCGATGACTTGGTTCTGGATGATCTGGAGCTTGGTTGGGTTCCCGTCGGCGCGTGGATACGGGCGGTTTCGGCCCCCGGCTCTCTTCCCGTGATGACCCTGCGCCCGACGACCAATGACATGGTGCTAAGTTGGAACGACCTCTCCATCGATCTTTACGGTGAGGTGCAGGGGACCCTCGTGCGACTTTTGCGACTGACCACGTCGGCTCATGCAACCCTGCGTCCGCAGATCGGGGCTGACCAGAGCATTCCGCTGAAGATCGATGCGCTCACGATCGACGACGCATCGATCACCTCAGACTGGCTACGTGGCGAGCTTAGCCCCGACGTCGTCGTTCCTTGGGCCAGACGCTCCGTGCTTCTGATTTTGGAAAATCAATTTAAGTTTCCTTTGCCGCTGATCACGTCGCACACCGTAAACGTCAAGGATGTCGAAGTTCGGCAAGATGATGTGGTGTTGTATCTAAAATTCCGCGACTAACCGCCCACCAGAATCTCGCGTACCGCGGTGCCGACGACCTCTTCGACCACACGGATCAAACTCGGACATCCCTCGCGAAATGTGGGACGTGTCTCGCGCGACGAATCCGCTGCCAACGCCACCACCAGTCTGGACGAAAAGAGCGCTCTAGAATGCGCAACTTCCCATCGATCGGGGTCGAAATCAGTCCCACACGAAGCGCAGACTTTCACCACCGTGAACTCGCCGTTCACCGTCAACACAGCCCCGTCACTCGGCACCAGATGTGCACAGCAAGGGCAGCGGCTCCACGGTCCGCGCGGAGACAAAAACGTGTCCGAAAACTCACGGGCCTGGTCAAACCAATCCACCTCGATGGTTGGGTAAATCAGCCCTAATTGCTCCGAAAATTCCGCCAACTCACCGCTGGGGCGAAACGGTTTCCAGGTGGCACCTTCGCCACCGGGTCCCGTCGCCAAGCCAGCCCCGCGCAAAGCCTCTTCAAGGGCCACAACCACCGCAGTGGAGTACGTGATGCCATCATCAGGGACATAGAGATATCTGACAAAACCCCTTACCACGCCCACTGCATCCCCACCTGCGGCCCGTCCTGCCACCCCATGGTTGGGGTCGCAACTTGAGTCGGCTGATCATTCCAAAGAATATACGCCCAAACCAGCGCACCCACGGTCACGCCAGCGGTCACGACCCCAAGCGTCAGGTTCGTGTACATCGAGCTCTGGGCATCGTCGTATTCCTGGCGAGAGACAGAATCCTTATCGGCGTTCTTTTTCCGATCCAAGATATCGAGGTCTGACGATGCCGAAGAATACCCATTAAAAAAGATCGCCGAAGCAATACCTGACGCCGCTCCTACCGCGATCAAAGCGACCACTTTTGGAGTGTTTGGATTGGACGGCGTCTCATCGGCTTTTTTGACGGCCGTTTTCCCGGCATCGAGTTGATAGCGAAGCTGAAGGGTTTGGCCTGACTCTACGGACACCAACTCCTCGATCGGTTCAAAACCTTCTTTTTCAACGATAATCCGGTAATTACCCGGCTTAACAGGCAACGCCGTCGGCGTATATCCAGCTACGCCATTGGCCTTGTCATCAATATAGATAACAGAACCCTCAGGGTCCGTACTGATGCGGATTTCACTGCGGGAAATCCGAGACTCAATGATCGTGATCGTCTTCTCGATTCGAGGCCGCTCGGGCGCATTTGGCACCTTCTCAAGAAACTCTCGATAAAGGCGAACGGCGGCCTCGTCTTCACCCAATCGCTCGTAACAAAGACCCATGCGATACAAGATGTCGGGATGCGGATAAATATCATAGCCGCGCTGAAACGACTCCAAAGACGACTCGAAATTCCCGACGTCGTACTCCTTTTTTGCGGCGTCGATCAACGCCGCGAGCCGTTGTTTGTCGTCCGGCGAGAGCTCTTCGAAAGAGCTCGCCTGCGCCCAAGACACACAGGGAGTCAGAAGGGTCCCAATACTCAGGATCGAGAGCAGACATCGTATCAGGTATGCGTTCATAAGTTGGTCCTCACTTGCCACATCCTTCTACAACGGATCGGCGCATCTCGAAAGGGATTGCGGGTCGCACGGACAGGCTCGTCGGCGGCAAAATTACGACCGCTGAACAGATTGGGCGTGATTCCTTGGGCCTTGGGCCGGTTTACGACTTAGAGCCCTGATTTTGACCATGCAGCCAAGCAAACAACCTGACATCTGAAACAACCTGAATAATCCCAGAATCAGAGGACACCCGACGCCGGTCCCGCTATCCTTCACTCGTCAAAAAGGCCACATCCCGCTTTTTGTGTGCCTTTGTGTCGAGGTCGAATGAACTGCTAGTCTGTCTTGCATTGATTTTTTTGCCCGTTTCGACGGGAGGTTTGATGAATCCGTACCTAAATTTCTTGATACTGCTCTGTGCGAGCGCCACTTTTCTGGGCTGTTCGGCGGCTTCCGATTGTTCGGCCGACAGCCAGTGTTTTCAGGGTGAGTTTTGCTCAGATGGATCGTGCACGGTGGGGGCCCGTATCGATATTGGGACCAACGATGTTGGACAAAACAACCTCGGGAACAACAGCACCAATGGTGGAAATAACCAGATTTCTGACGCCGGCGAAGATGTCACTCTGACCAATAACGGCCAGCCCGACATGGGCGATGACACTACGAATCTGCCGGATACCAGCAACCAGCTTTGTGTCGTCGACCGAGTGACAAGCGAGTGCATGGCAGACGAATACGAACCCAATAATGCCTGGACCGACGGTGAGCGGCTTTCGGCCATGATGTCTGGCTGCACAAGCACGACAACATTCGTACCGCTCGACCTTTCACTCGACGCAACGCAGTGCGCCCGCGACGAAGAGGACTGGTACTACATCGACTTTTTCCCGTGCGTGAACAACGACCTCGAACTGATTTGGACTCTGAACTTCCCCGAACAATGCGCGGATACTCTATTTTTGTTCGACTCCTTGAGCTTCGATTGCGGAACCGAAGCCGCCTGTACATCGACCGAAGACGGTGCTGAGATCCGCATTCAGATTCCCAAAACCGGCCAACGACAGTCCCAGCTTTCTTATGTCGCACTTAAGACGCTGACTTCCGGATTTCAATCCGATTACACCCTTCGAATTCAAGTGAGGCAGCGATGAAAATCGCCTTCATTATCGCGCACCTTGCCTTGCTGGCTGGCGCCTGTGGGAGTGACGCCGACTGTTCGATCGACAAAGATTGTTTCAAAGGCGAATCGTGTCTTGACGGGCTATGCATCGAAGTCGAGACGTCAAATAACACCCCGAATAACACCGCCGCGAACAACACGATCAATAACACTGCCGCGAATAACACGGTCAATAACACCGCCGCGAATAACACGGTCAACAACACACCGGTCAACAACACACCGGTCAATAACGTGACCGAAGGCTCCTACACCGAACTCAAGGCCCAATACCCCGCTTCGGCCTGCATCGTGGACCCTTTTGAGGCGGTGTGCGCTGCGCCCGACGATAATGAGTCGTTCTACACCTATTTGTTTAGTGGTAACGGCGCCGGAGGTTGCAAGGCAGGCGATGAGTTCAATAAGATCGACTTCACCAACACCCTTGAGATCTGCACGACGGAAACGACCGATAGGTATCAAACCAATCTTTCGCCTTGCTCCTCCAAATCGTTCATCTTCGAGATTTTTGTCACGCCCAAGGTGAAATGCGATCCGGACCTCTACACGTTGAAAGTATGGGTCGCTGGCCACACCTGTGAAGACCAGAGTGAGACGTTTAGATGCACGCTTAACGCTGATGGGAGCTGGCATATTCAGGGCATCTTGGAAAAAGGCGGCTCAATCACGTCAGCGAATGTAGAAATCACTCCGAACTTCGGAAATGTCCTCAGTTTTGAATACGACCTCCGATTTTTGACACGAGAATAAAATGAAAATAATGACCTTAATAGCTGCCGCCCTCGCATTTGCGGGGTGTTCGGATGCCGCAAACACTTGCACCCGACAATCAGACTGTTTCTCGGGAGAATATTGTGTCAACGGCACCTGCGGTACCGATGCACCCAATACCAATAATTCCACCACCCATAACGCCACGAACAACGCGTCGAATAACTCGACGACTTCGGGGTCAAATAACGGCACGGCGGGTACGACGAATAACGCCACGACCGGATCGACCAACAATACGACGAATAATTCGACCAATAACGCTACGAATAATTCGACCAATAACGCCACGAATCATTCCACGAATAATTCCACGAATAACGCGACCAATGACGGTTCGTACACATACCTGAAGAACGCATACCCCGACTCGGCATGCGTGGTGGACGTGTTCAGTGCGACCTGCACCACACCTGACGATAACGGGAGTTTTCCGGATTATCTGCCGAGCGGAAACGGTGCGGGTGGTTGTTCGTCAGGAAATACCGCAAACCCCATTAACTTCACCAATTCGTTAGAAATGTGCGCCACGGAACTCAAGGACCGATACCAAACGAATATCGTGCCTTGTGACAGCGTCGATTTTATTTTGGAGGTCTTCCTGACACCCAAAATCAAATGCGACCCGGACCTGTTTAACGTGAACCTCACCATCATCGGGAACGGAAGAAGTTGTGCCGACAACGATCCCACCTTTAAGTGCGAGTTTCTTGCCGATGGCTCGTGGCATGCTCAGGTCGTGATCAAACCGCAAAACAGCGTGTTATCGGCCACGGTCGAGATTGAGTCGGCCTACGAAAACGTGATCGATTTCGACTACGACCTTCAGTTCCTGACACGGTGAGCGGTGGGCGGGCATGCTGAGGCGCCTCTTTGACTTGGCGCCAGAAATTCTGGCAACCGTTTCGGGCCTACTTTATCACTTCTGCGCTTGGTACGCAGGCCCTTGGCCTGCATGCGAATCATACGATTATTCAGACACATGCGAGCCATAAGGCTCGCGCACCAAACAGCCTCATCCTGCCCGCATTCCCTTAGGCCCGGACCCCTAAAAATCGTCGATTTGAGCCAGCAATTCCGGCCACTGAATGAAGGGCTGACTTGAGCCCTGAAACACTTCGATTCGCTCCGCGCGAATGCGCTCGGCGGCGTCGATGGGGTCTTCTTGCGCCCATTTGCGCAACACGTTTTCCTGATCGTCGTCGATCTTCTGCTGATAGACCGTGGCAAAATAGAACATCGCACGAGCGACATTTCCCTTATGGACATCCTGGGGCTCGAAACAACGTGTTCCGTGCTCGTCGTAGCCCAGGAACGCGCCCTCAACCTCTCGGATTACCGAAACCACCTCGCAAAAAGGATTCGCGCCGCGGGTCGAATTCACCATGCTCGTTACCGGGAAAATATGATGCAGGTCTGATCGCGCCGCCCCGCTGACCGCGCCAAGCGACTGCGGCCAAGTGTGTTCGGCGTTCATCTGCAGATTTGAAGGAATCGTCAGCGTGTCGACCCACTTGCCGGTGTAGACGCACTGCACTTTCCCGTCGACATTATCGAGCGACGAAAACATCTCCATTCGGGCATCGTGGTACGAAATCTTGAGGTGGTTTTCCTGATGAAGCTCAACCAGCGCAGCTCGCAGTTCGTCGTCGTGCAACTTGTGCACATCGTCATACGTGATCGTCGCTGGTCCTTGGTCGGGGTAACAAGGCCCTCCGACACAATCGAGTGAGAACTCGAATTTCCCGGCGATATCGTTGGTGTTCTGCAACAAGAGCGTGAGCGAAGTCTCTTCTCCAAGCTCCCAGCCACGGCCGACCTCGTCGTTCAAAACAGGGAGCCTGGCATCGGCAGTCCCCCAAGGGTTCACCGTCGCGACCTTGTCGCCTGCCGCGTTTTGTACCGTGATTTTTGGATTCCATTTTGCGTCCGAAATCTTGCGAAACATCAGCAAAAGACGGTCGCCCTGCGCCCCGGTGAGCGGAATCTCAATCGTCTCTTGGGCGGCGATATCCCCGCGAACGACGACCGACTCCGTGCTCGTAACCTGAACCGGAATCTCATTCGAGATTTTAACCTCGTCCCAGATGATCAAATCGGCATCGTTCACAAAACGACGCAATCGCTGGAACGCCGTCTTGCCCACAAAAGGGACACGATCGAGTTCGGCCAATGTAAAGACAACCCGGTCATCTTCCGTATTCAAGCGCCCATCCGGGCCTTCTCTCCAATCCGTAATCTCAGACGCGCTTCGCCAATAAAGGTCCGTTTTTTCGATCAATTTATGGCGAGAGTACGTGTTGACGACCCGCAGAATCGCTCGGGCTTCAGGCGTATTCTCGTGAATCGTATTGGGGAGGTCGGCTTTGCCGTCGACCGTCATGAAGACGTCGTCGCGGCCATCGTGCTCGGCCTCTAGCTCGACATCGCCGCAACCAAAGGCGAACAACGTCGTGAACAAAGAGGCGAGAATCAGAGAACGGGTGGTGTTGCTGGTATCAATCATACCCCTGTCTTACGCAACACCCGTACCAACGCGACCCGAATTCGTTTTTATGGATTTAAATCAGTGAGATAGACAGCATCATTAGATCGGAGAAATCACGATCGGAAGATCCACCTTCCGGTCGTCTACGAGCCAACGGCAAGTAGACTCGCCACTAGGCCTGCGGCCGGTTTTCGGTTTTCAGTTCTCTGTTGGACAGATTCACTGCCGCCGCTTGGGGCCAGAATATCAGGAACGCCTCGGACCAGTTCAGGCTCTCAGTTGCATTTCGTCCAAACGCCTCTTCGCGTGTTGCACAGCTTCTTGCAGCAATTCAATTGGAAGGTCCCAAGGTTCACCGTCAGTCCGCGGATAGACGATGATTCGGTATGGCGGCGGCTCCTGAATTTCAGCAAAATATTGATCAAATACAATTTCAGCAAACAAACGATCCGAATCTGGATCATCCCCAATCGAAATTCTAAACGTTTGATTCATTGGATTGATGGTCCTGATTCGAGAAAATGAAGGAACTTAGCATCCTGATGGATGGCGAATATGTTGGCCAACAAGGTCAACTACGTCAAACACCTGGCCAAACTGTATGTTTGGCCCATGGACTACGAAATCGTCTGGATGAGTCAATACATCATCGACTTGAACCATTGAACTTCATCTGCTTTGACATCCCGGTGGTCGCCTCACGAACTGTTCGAGCGGGCAAGATGCCAGCGTACCGAATAGCAACGCCGACAACCGACAACCGACAACCGACAACCGACAACGTCGATCGAATGCCTCACCGCTCACCGCTCACCGCTCACCGCTCACCGCTCACCGCTCACCGCTCACCGCTCACCG
>Ga0100385_1001472_pt1 | contig 23737 bp, 27 predicted proteins | sample CryGeymeta201509_FD_81543 | JGI IMG/M metagenome (GOLD analysis project Ga0100385, IMG submission 81543) | Groundwater microbial communities from Crystal Geyser aquifers in Utah, USA - Crystal Geyser metaG 2015-09 | ecosystem: Environmental > Aquatic > Deep subsurface > Groundwater | place: USA... | reverse complement strand
CAGGACTTCGCCTTGGGGATTACTCCTTTCGGCGCCTGCTTGGCTACATGTTGGACATTCAATTAACATGACATTAACGTTTCATAATGTTAGATCGATTAGGTTTATCTTGGCGTACCAGAAAATCACCAGATGAGGAAACGCTGAGCGCATTCGTTTTGTGCTTATTGTGCTCATTGTGGTTCGTCTTTTTCAGTTGCGTGAAAAGTGCCGGGGAGTGGCTGGTTGGCGAGAGTCTGGAGGATGATGCGCTGCTGCCAGGCATCGGCGGCGGCGCGGCGATAGAGGAGTTGCAGGTCGAGCAGGGAGCGCTCGCTGTCGATGACTTCGAGGATGCCGGTGCGGCCGCTCTCGTAGGCGGCGCGGCTGTTTTCGACGGCCTGCTCGGCGAGGCCCAGCAGTTCGTCGCCGTAGAGCGCTAGTTGCCGGTTGGCATCCCGCAATAAGGCAAAACTGGCACTCAGTTCAGCTCGCAGTTGATTCAGGCGGTTGCTGCGTTCGTTCTCATTGGCGCGTTGTGCTGCGAGGGCTTCGGCGCGTGCCGCACTGTATTTTTCAAACCAGATCGGTAGGTTGACCGCGACAGTGACGCCCCAGGCATCGCGTCCGGCATCGGGAGTGCTTGGATTGACTTCCGGATCGCCGATCTGGATGTAGTTGATCCCCAGAGTGATGTCGGGGTAGCTTTCCAACCGGGCAATTTCCCGGCGCGCTGCCGCGCTTTGGATTTTGCGCTCCAGCATTTTCAGTTCCGGGTGGTTTGCTTCGAGCGAGCGCGCCATCGAGGGACCATCCGGCATGACGATTTCCGGTTGGGACCAAGCGGGAAAAGGCAGGATCGTATCTGCCGGCAGTGCGAGCAGCTCCGCCAGCCGGGCCGACTGGGCGATGCGTTTTTGTTCCAGGGTCTGCGCCTTGTCTTCGACCCGGCCGATCTCCACTTTGAGGCGAAGCAGCGAGTTCAAATCCGCTCCCGTCCTGACTTTTTCCTCCACGATTGGCTCGAGGCCTTTCAGGAGATCCAGATTTTCACGGGACAGCCGAATCGCGTCTTTGATGTAGGCATATTCATAGAAGGCCAGCGAGACGCGCCGGGCCAGGATCAGTTGCTGGTTCTGGTAGGCGAACCAGAGCGCCTCGGCCTCCGCAGACGCCACATTCTCGCGGCTGCTCAGTTTGCCAAACCAGGGAATCTTCTGGCTGAGCATGAGAACATTTTCCTGCGGCCCCGTGCGGGTCTGCACCGACTCGACAAAATTCGTGATTTGCAGCATCGGATCCGGCAGAGCCGCAGCCTGCGGGATACGTTGTATGGCGGCGTCGTAGTGTTGTCGGAAGGCCTTGAGCTCCGGATTGGCGGATTGCGCACGGATCAGGTAGTCCTTCAGCCCGTCAAGAGTCGGCTCCTGCGAAGTTTCCTCGCCTGCTTCGGCCGACAAGGGCATAGCCATGAGGAGAGCAAGCGCGAGTATTCCCGCCGCTGCAAAAGTGTGAAGCGTATGAAACATAGGATTCATGTAATTTGTCTTTGAACGCACTGCGCCTGAAAAAACCTGTAAGATTTTTTGTATTCCAGAAGTCCCCTTGAATCAGTATTTATTTTGGTTTAGATGCCGAGGTTGAGCTTTTTCAGTCGTAAGGCGTTTGAAACGACGGAAACGGAACTGAGCGCCATGGCGGCTCCGGCGATCATCGGGCTGAGGAGGATGCCGAAAAACGGATAGAGAATGCCCGCTGCGATGGGGACACCGGTCGCGTTGTAGATGAAGGCGAAGAAGAGGTTTTGGCGGATGTTGCGCATGACGGCCCGACTGAGGCGGAGCCCCCCGACGATGCCGCGTAAATCGCCCTTTACCAGGGTGAGCCCGGCGCTTTCGATGGCGATGTCGGTGCCCGTGCCCATGGCGATCCCCACATCGGCTGCAGCGAGGGCGGGCGCGTCGTTGATGCCATCGCCCGCCATGGCGACGCGATGGCCTTTGGCTTTCAGTTCGTTGACGATGCGCTGCTTGTCCTCGGGGGAGACTTCGGCATGCACTGCGTCGATTCCCAGTTCTTTGGCCACGGCCTCCGCCGTGCGCGGATTGTCGCCCGTGCACATGACGACCGTGATCCCCATTGCGTGTAGTGATGCGATGGCCTCCCTGGAGGTCTTTTTGATCGGATCGGCGATGGCAATGAGGCCGAGCAGGTGCTCGTCCCGGGCCGCCCAGATGACGGTTTTGGCTTCGCTTTGCAGGCGCTCGGCTTCCTGGCCCAGGCGGTCGGGTATATGTATGTTCCCGGACTCGAGGAACGAGCGCTTGCCGATGCGGATGATGTCGCCGTCGACTTTCGCTTGCACGCCGCCCCCGGTCGTACTTTCGAAGTCAGTGATGTCCGGCGGTTCAAGACCACCCGCCTTCGCTTTATCGACCACAGCGCGGGCGAGCGGGTGCTCGGATTGTGATTCAACTGCGGCCGCGAAGCGCAGCAAGTCATTGACCTCGCCGCCATCCGGAACTTGCGCGTCGACAACGGAGGGTTTGCCCTCGGTCAGGGTGCCGGTTTTGTCGGTGATCAGGTGAGTGACTTTTTCGGCCCGCTCAATGGACTCGGCGTTTTTGACGAGGATTCCGTTCTGGGCACCTTTGCCCACGCCAACCATGATCGACATGGGCGTGGCCAGCCCCAGGGCGCAGGGACAGGCGATGATGAGCACGGAGACGGCCACGACGATGGCATAGGCCATGGCAGGCGCGGGGCCAAATACGGCCCAAAGCACGAAAGCGAGCAAGGCGATGAGCACGACCGCAGGCACGAAATAGCCCGCGACCTGATCGGCCAGTTTCTGGATCGGAGCGCGGCTGCGTTGGGCCTCGGCCACCATGTTCACGATTTGCGAAAGCATGGTTTCCTCGCCCACGGCTTCCGCGCGCATGATGAAGCTGCCCGTCTGGTTGACGGTGGCTCCGATCACCTTGTCGTCTCCGCCCTTTTCCACTGGCACCGGTTCGCCGGTGATCATGGATTCGTCGATCGTGCTTTTTCCTTCGAGAATGACGCCATCCAGAGGGATTTTTTCACCCGGGCGCACCCTAAGGCGGTCGCCTTTTTCGATGCTGTCGATTTCCACTTCCTCCTCGTCTCCATTGTCTTTGATCCGATGCGCGGTTTTCGCCGCGAGGTTGAGAAGGCTCTGCACGGCTTGGCCGGTTTGCTGGCGTGCGCGGGCCTCCAGCCACTGCCCAAGCAGGATGAGGGTGGTGATGACCGCCCCCGCTTCGAAATACAGCGCAACTTCACCGTGCCGACGGAAGGAATCGGGAAAGATTCCGGGAAAGAGAACCGCCACCGCGCTGTAGGCATAGGCCGCACCCACACCGAGCATGATCAGAGTGAACATGTTAAGGCTGCGGTTGACGATGGAACGCCAGCCTCGCGTAAAAAACATCCCGCCCGCCCAGAGGATGACCGGGGTGGCGAGGATAAACTCCAGCCAGCCCTGCACGTTCGGAGCGATGAGCTTATTAAAGGAAAGCCCCGGAATCATGCTGTCAAAGGCGAGAAAGAGAATCGGCAGCGTGAGCAGGCCGGCGATCAGAGTTTTCTGTTTCAGACTCCGGATGACATTCGCTTCTTGCTCGTCATCGTCGGCACTTGCCTCCATCGGTTCCAAATCCATACCGCACTTCGGGCACTGTCCGGGATGGTCTTGCTGCACCTCGGGGTGCATGGGGCAAGTCCACAGTTTGGATTTCTTTATCCGATAGGCGGGATTGCGCTCCAGTGCCATGCCGCACCTCGGGCAGTCACCCGGCTCGTCCGATTCCACGCCCTCGCACATCGGGCAGTAATACTTCGCGGTGGCGGAAGGCTTTACCGATTCGGAATCGTCATGATGGTGCCCATGATCGCCGTTCGCGTGGCCGCAACAATCATGGGTTCCTCCGGTGTTCTTTTCCGGGCGGTTTGGGTGTGCTTCTTTTTTTGCCATAAGTCGTTAAACGGAATGATTCCCAAAAACTCTGAGGATTTTTTGCGTTTCCTTATTTTCGTTTTGTAACTATTCTATCCTCAGCACTTTTAGTGCTTTAAGTTCGGGTAATGGGGAAGGTTTCATAGTGAAAATGCAATGGATTTGGATGAACCCACAAAACCCACAAAAGGCATAAAACGGAACTGCCTGAGTGCAGGCACTTCTGTATTTATTGGAGCTCTTGTTGTTGATTTGGTGACTGCCATTAGGAGGCAGAAGAGAAGCGCCCGAGTTCTTGTCCCCGATGGCCCGCTTTATAAATTAGTGTGCGTGGCCTGCGTGCCCGCCCTTGCTTTCATGGCCGTCGGCTTTGGCAGCGCCGGAGCCTTTGCCTGCGTGGCCCTCCGTTGCCGAGCCATGACTCTTGTTTCCATGGTCATCGCCGGACTTGCCGGAGACTTGCTTCTGAACGCTACCGCAACGTTGCATCATGGACCCGTAGTAAGGATTGCTGATGGTCTTGCCCGACTGCATCCAGATCCCGCCCTTGTTGTCGAAGGCCATCGGGCATTTGGCGAGATAAAGCGGCGCGTCACCGGTCGTGCCGACGTGCTCGACGAGGGAACTGACCTCCCGCGACAGGTCGAGAAATGCCTTACGCGCCGCCTTGATTTCCGAGGTTTCGCCAATGACTTTGGCTGGTGCCGACAAATCGGCGGCTTCCATGTGGGCCTCACCTTCGTGGGGTGCGCCCTTCATGGCCTCAAGGAACTTCCCGGCACCCAACTGGGCAGCCGAAAGGTCGTCTCCCGCCAGTCCCTGCTGAATCGCAAGATAAGGGTCGACGAGCGTGTCGACGAATTTGGGTTTAAACGCATCGCTGTGCGCCTGTAGGGCGGCCGGAAGGGCGATGGAGAGCATGACGGCAAGTATCTTTATCTTTTTCATGGTTTTATTGGGTTGATGGTTCAACGGATACCTAAAACGCGCCTTCCGGTCAAAACCCTCAAGAATCGTTAAAAAATCCGGCCAAGGCCTCCCGCAGCAGCTTACGCGCACGGTAGATTCGAGTCTCCACCGTCTTACGATTGGTATGGAGTATCTCCGCGCATTCGTCGTAGCTGTGCGCTTCCAGCACGCAGAATATAAAGGGAAATTTCAATTTATGGGGTAGCATGTGGATCGCTTGGCGGACGGCTTCTAATGTCTCGGCAGACTTGGCGGCTTCTGCGGGGTTCGGTGCGCCGGAGGCGAAGGCGTCCCCCTCTTCGAGGCCATCGCAACCTTGGACGGGGGCGTTGAGCGAGCGGTCACCGCGCCGCTTTTTGTTCCTGCGGATGGCGTCGCGGCAAAGGTTGGCCGCGATGGAAAAGATCCAGGTCGATACTTTGGCTTTGGGGCGGAAGCGCCCGGCTTTTTGATAGACCCGGAAGAATGTTGCCTCGGTCAACTCGGCGGCGTCGGCTTCGTTTTTTACATACCGGTAGGCGAAATGATAAACGGACTGTTTATGACGTGTCATCAGGGTGACCAAGGCCGATTCATCACCCTCGGCGATGCGCTTCAGCAAGGCTTCGTCTTTGATTTCATGATCCATCAACGCATTACTCGGGTGTGCTCAAGGCCTCTGCAGCCAGATCCCGAAGCCTGTCCTGCTTATCAGTTGGCAAGGCCTGCATCATCTCATAGTAGTGGCGTATGGATAGCTCCTGCAATTGGCCGTGAATCAAGTGAAGTTCGTGGATGGTCTGGTTCACTTTCTTGGTGAATTTATCGGAACCCGTGATCTGCTTCCGAAGCTGTTCGATTTTCGCCTGAAACTGGCCTTGTAACTTGCCCCGGTCGCGTCGATACGCGGGTTCTAGCGCATCAATGGCCGCGGCTTCCATTTCCGTCAGATTCAATTTTTGATGCAGCCATTCATGTCCGTGCCCCGTATCGTGCTTCCAATCCTGACCACCCACGATAAGTGCCGAGGTGATCCAGGACACGAGCACGCAAATTAAAATCAGTCCGGCTGCCAGTGCCAGCAGCGCTCGAAATTTGTTCGGTTCCTTACAGTGACAAGTCATGGCTCAGTGATTATCCAAGGTGAAGATTTCGTTATTATGGAACACGTCAAATCCCAGCGCGTCCGAGGCCAGCGCGCGATTATGCTGCATCGCAGCCTGGCTTTGACTGACAACGAACGTCATGCTCGAGCTGACCGTCACGGTCAAAGCAACTGCACTCAGGACCACGGCGGGCCGAGGCAGTAAATCAAGTATCTTATCCATCAGAGACACACTGCTCCCATCTCTGGCGAGTCGTATGCTGCGGAGCACGTTCTGTTCAAGGGCACCCGGACAGGCAGGGACAGGGTGACGACTCACGCGGTCGATTAATTGATTCAAGTCTTGGTCTTGCATAGTTCTTTTAACGCATACGAGTCCCGTAACCCTCACCTTTTTCTCGCAGCCATCCAACTGGGATGAGTTGATAAAGTAAAGAAAACCATCGCAAAACAAAAGAAATCCAAGAAGTGAAGACCCTCGATCAGCCGTGCTCCTTTCCGAGTGCTGCTTTTTAGGTGTTCACCAAGCAATCAGCCAGGAATTACACAAAACACATCTCTGGGTTCGAAGTGAACCCCCGGGATTTTCCATGACATGCTGTGATCGTCTGGTGCAAGGCGAACATCGCGGTCTCTTGGGTAAGAGGGTGCTTGCCAACAGCCCGCCGGAATCCTGTTGTGGATAACCGATTTATTGCAATGCTACACAAAAAATCGACGCTAAAAATGAAATTGATGGCTGCTTTATTCAAACTTCCGCTTGGCTGTATTCTCTTCGGCTTACTTTGTTGGAGTCCGCTACCTCTCTTTGCCGGTGGTGGCGGTCATGCTGCGGCTGGCGGTGAGCGGGCCTTTCCGATTCCGGAATCCAGCTATGCCGAGCTGGAAGCGCAACAGCTCACCCGGCAGGGGCAGGCACCCGGCCTGATCGAGCAGTTGAAGATCCGTGCGGCGGCGGACCCGTTTAACCTGGTGGCGACAACGATCTTTTTTTTGGCAGTCGTGCATACCTTTCTGGCAGCCAAGTTCAACCGGCTGGCGCACCGATACGAACAGTTGCACCGCTCGAACATGCGGGCGCAGCAAAAGCGATTTGTGGATGGGCGCGATCCCGTGAGCTTTCGCGCCACACTCTTTCACTTTCTGGGGGAGGTCGAGGCGATCTTCGGCATTTGGCTGGTTCCAGCTCGTAGTGGAACACACAACTCAACTTACGGGTCATTCACCGGAGGCGTATTTGTTCCAGAATGTCAGCTTTGACTTGCCGCCATTGGACCGAGGTGAGGCTGACGGGATCCGGCTCGTTTTCAGCATCTTCGAAATAAGCAAGCGACTTATCCAAACCCCAACAGCTGGCGTGGGAGTATTTTATCTGAAAAGCCCGTAGCATCACATCAAATGAAAGATGATTGAGCAGCGCGTGGATGTCCCAAAAATCTTTTGTCAGCGGCGAACCACTTCCCGTCGAAAACCCCAACATCGTCCTCTCCATGGACATGCCGGGCATGGTCATGCGCAACCAAGCCCAATGGGACAGCCCCGGCGCGGCGCCCGCCGCCACCGGCAACCTCAAGATCGTGCAGCATCGAAATCCAGCGGATAAGGCTATGGCTCGCTTAGGCTTTGGGCTTGAGTGTCACGGAGACGCTCACGTCAATCAGTTCATTGATCAGCTTACTCTTGGCGGCGTTCATGAAGCCGAGCAGGCCGGAGTTCTGGTAATCGACGCCGAAGTCGTTGCGGTTGTAGTCGAAGTCGCCGACGAGCATCCAACCTCGGTCGGGGTGGCCGCTGACCTTGGCGGGCAGCGCGACCTTTTTGGAGACACCACGAATCGTCAGGGTGCCGTGGAACTTGTCGTTCTTATGCTCGTCGAGCACGAAGGTTGCGGTGGGATATTTCTCCACATGGAAGAAGTCGTCGCTTTCGAGGTGACCGGTGAGCTTATCGCGGCTCTTCCCTTCCAGGTCGGTCACGTTGATGGCAGTCATATCGACCACCGCCTTCAGTGACGTCACCTTTCCTGTGTCGGTGATGTCGGCTTCGATGGACTTGAGGGTGAGTTTACCCTCGTGGGTCTTCGCGGGCATAGAGCCAGTCCAGCGGATCTCGTGGTCGGCGAGTTGGTAGTCTTTAGCTTGGAGGCTGCCAATGCTCAGAGCCGCGGCGGCGATCAGAATGGCACCCTTGATGAGGGAACGGAGGTGTGTGCTGTGGTTTTGGTTTTTCATGGTATTTTGATTTTGGTTTTTGGTGATTGGTGATTGGAGAAATGAGTTGGGGTTGATGTCTGTTTTGATGAAACAACTCGTTGTTTACGGGGGTAAGAGAACAGAACGGTCGGTCTATTCCAGAAATATAAAGTATTTTTCTCATAATCAGCGGCAGAAAGGTCCATTTTAGGGCCTTGGGTGGAAGAACCCGCGCTTGTAGCGCCTCATCGAATAAGTTTTCCCGTAGCCGAAGCAGCTTCTGCCTCGGCTCCAAGTCATCGACGGAGAACCAACTTCTCCGCGCAGCGCTGGGCGCGGTCCACCGGCCAGGAGGCGCGGAGGTTTTGCGCTTCGGTCGTAGCTCCGGAATAGAGGAGAAAAAGGGCCTCGCCCAGTTCCCGCCCTTCCGACGGCTGCAGGCGAACTGCGAGGTCGATGAAGAAATCGCGGATGAAGTTCTTGTGGGTTTCGATCTGGTCGCGGATCAGAGGCACATCGCTATCCAGGAAAGTGCCGGTATTAGTGTAAGGACAACCACGAAAGTCGTTGTCGATGAGCCATCCCTTCAGCTCGGCGAAATAGGCTCGAAGCAGATCGAGGGCCTCCCCATCGCTTTCGAGCAACTGACGGTGATGTTCAACGGAACGCGCGTGCAGATCCGTCAGCCAAGCGGCGCAAAGCGCCTCCTTGCTCTCGAAGTGGTGGTAAAAACTGGCTCGGGCGATTTCACCAGTCTTGAGAATTTCATTCACGCCGACATTGCCGTAGCCCTTCCTGGCGAAAAGGGAACCGGCGACTTCAATGATATAGGGGCGGAGGTTGGTTTTGCGCATGATAGACTCACTTAAGAACAGAACAGTCGGTCTGTAAAGCATCGACGCAATTATTCCTTGAACACCTCACCGAGCAGGGCCTCACGATCCAGCACACTGTTGGGGCCCGTCCAGCTGCTCCAGAGAATGCGGGCGAAACGTGGATTTTTGATCTGTGAGAGTTGTTCTCCATTAAAGCGGCTGACGAGGCCGGATTCGGGGGTCCAGCTGAGTTCAAAGCGGTCGCCCTTGCTCACGTCGCCTTGGGCGAAGGGATCGGCGTAAGCGTGGGCGCTTTTCTGAATGGCTCGCCACTCGTCTTCGGTGGTGCGCTCGCGCAGGAGTTCGAGGAAGTCATCCCGGATGCGCTGGCCGGAGATCTTGCGCTGGAAGATGAGATGAACGGCGCGGGGCTGTTGGCTTTCGTGGACGGGAACGTCTTCTTCGTAAGGCAGAACCAGGTAGTGGGCCATCTTGTAGATGGAGAAAAAGAGGAACTTGCGTTCGGCCTCGCCGGTTTTACTCAGGCGCAGGGCTGCGGCAGCGTTGCTGTCGCCAGTGGGTAAATCGAGTGTCTCAGGGAAACTCGCCAAGGCACTTGCCAGCGGTGCAACGAAAATGACAAGGGAGAGGAGAGAGCTTTTACAGTTTACGCCCATGGTGAGTTAAGCGTTCAGCCCCCATCGGTTTTCGGTGCGAACCGCCTCTTATAGGTGTCGGGGACGGAGGGGAGATCGACCCGCAGCAGGCAGTAGAGCGCGTCTTGGAAACTGGCTTCCACGTGGTAGTTGATGAAGCGTGCGCCGAGCTGACAATAATAGCGCATCAGCGGGGGAATGCCCCGTTTCTGGTCTTCGAGGTGACGGACAACGGGGTCGAGTTTGGCGATGTTTTCTCCGGCGTAGGCCTCGGCCACGAGCGGGTGGTAGCGGGATTCCGGCTGGAAGGGCTGGCGGGCTTCGATCCAACTGCGGATTTCCGCGCTGTCGGCGTATTCGCGGCGCAGGAACTCGACAAGCAGCGCCCGGCTGGCGGGGTGGAACTCGTTCGAGATGGTGACGGAGCCGAAGAGGGTTTGGATCTGTCTTTGCTCGCAGATGATGGCGAGTCCAGTCCAGAGCAACGGGAGCACGCGATTGTCGCGCTGGTAATCGGGAAGCACGAAGGAGCGGCTGAGCTCAAGACTGTCGCGAAAGCGTTCGTAGAAAGCCGGGTTGATCTTGAAGATATGGTCGAGGTAGAGACCGGAGTTGCCGTGTTCGTCGAGAATCGAGCGGAGAATGCCGGTGCGATAGGCTCCGGCGATGCCGTTGCGGCTGTGATCCCAGACGATCAATTGGTGGTAGTAGTCGTCCTCGGGTGAGAGGTCGACGTCCTGACCCACCCCCTGACCGACGGCGCGGAAGGTGACCTCGCGAGCACGTCCCAGTAATTCCAGCAGGCCGGGCGCTTCCCTGCCCTGAATGAAGAGCAGTTCGAGATCGTCCTTACGATAGAGCCTTTGGGCGGGGGTCAGCGCGGCCAGTGCCTCGGCTGCGGTGGCGGTATCGACCGCTGGAAGCGGCGGTTTTGGGGTCTTCGTCTCCTTTGCGCTGTGCGCGGAAAGGGTTTGCTTATCGGATTCCAGGAAGCAATGGGCACGGAGCCGGGCCGTGCCATTGGGCAGGCGGGCCCAGCGCTTGATCTCGCTTGGGGACAGTTGCAGAGCCACCGAGATTTGCAGCTGGCGCGGCGGCGCATCGACCACCTCGCGGCAGAGCCGGAGACTGCGGCGGCGGATCTTTTGTAGGGGAATTTTTAGGAATTCCGGACTGTTCTGACCGGGAATGTGTAGGCAGACGAGCGTCGCGCCCGTCCGAGCAGCGAGCTTCAGCGCATGCTCCGACCAAGGCTGATCGATCACCGAGCCGAGCTTTTCGTCAAAATGGGCGACCCGGCGAGCCGGAAAGAGAGCCAAACAACCGCCGCCGTTGAGACATTCCAGTGCCTCTTTAAGCGCACGGTGATTGAGCTGTTGAGCGCGACTGGTCAGACCGAGGGCATCGACTTCGATGCGGTGGGGGCTCAGGGGAACAACACCGCGAAGGATGGTATTGGAGAAGATTTTCCAAGCGCCGGGGCGGAGTTGCTCCATCAAGTCGATCAAGCAGAGTGAATCGATCCCGCCGAAGGGATGGTTCGCGACGATGACCAGTGGCCCTTGGATCGAACGAAGTTTTGCCTGGTCTGATTCAGGGAGGGACCAACTCGTCCGTAGCTGTCTTAGAGCCCGCTGACAGAAAGCCCCCGGCTCCGCATTGTCACCACCAGACCGGGCATAAATACGGTTGAGCTCCGAGAAGCCCAGGCGCTTTTCAATGATGCTTTGAACCGGGCGATAGAGCGCTCGAAAAAGAGGGTTCGGGAGCAAGGCCGATGAATCAAAAGGCTTCGTCCTCTGCTCGGCGAACGCGGTTTCTGGGGAATGGTTGTCGGGCATCTCTTATGTTCAGTTTCTCAAAGTAATCATAGAATACTATTGGACGGTTCAGTATGCTACTTATTCCTATGATCTGGGGGCAGTGGACGTATTTCTGTTCGCACGCCCGATGCAGTAAAGTCCAAAGAGAAGCACGAGCAGGCCGGTAATACATACCGGGTCCAGCTGTCCTGACCTCCCCTGAGCCACGGGGAGCAATAGGACGGGAAGCGCAACGTAGCCGGCATCGTAAGCCGCAATGGTTGCGGTGGGCGGCTGATGTTTGCTATGCGCCCATTGCGTCATCCCGAGTGCGGCAGCCGCTCCAACGAAGCTGAAGAGGAAGAGCATCCACCCATACCCCGTCACAGGTAGGAAGCCCGAGGCACCCCCGTCCGCCTGCGCGACACCTTTGAGCAATGAGTCCAGCGCGAGGAATGCACCTCCCAAGGCCCCCATGACTAAGCCCGGAGGGAGCCAATGCACGTTTTCGCTGAGACGAACTGCGGGCCAAACGCAGAGACCGAAAAGAACGAAGGCAGCGATCAGCCAGCCGGGCTGGGGCGTCTCCATGGCAGCGACATCGGCACGACCAAATCCGAGCACCAGGATGAACGAACCCAGAATAAGCAAGGAGGCACCCAGCACCTCCATGAATTGAAAGGGACGGTGCAGCTTCCATTTTGAAAAAAGAATCAAGCCCAGAAGCCCGCTCGCATACATGGACGTGTAAAAGACGGTCGGCCCAAAGCGATTTGCCGCGATCACCCAAAAGGGAGCTGAACAATTAAGTGCGAGTCCGAGGCTGTAAAGATAGCGGTTCCCGATGGACCGGTCGCCAGACTGACGCCGGTAAATGGCCAGCTTTAGCAAGCCTTGGGAGAGGTGGATGACGCTCGAACCGATCAGTCCGATGATAAGCGCTGGATAATAGCCGGGGTCCACAGTTGCTTACTTTCTAAGGGTTTACAGGTGAACAAAGGCCTTCACTCACGACGCTTTTTTCCTCCCCGCCGGAAAGGCGAAAGCAACATGCCGTCCAGCCGCCGCCACTCGTTCCGCTCGTAGCCTTTTAGGCCGAGGCGGATGGTGCTGGGATCCTTGCGCAGACGGAAGCTGCGGAAGAGGCGGTCCCACCAGGAAAAGACGCTGGAATAGTTCGAATCGGTCTCCGGCTGGTAGTCGGAGTGGTGCACCCAGTGCATCCAAGGAGTGACGATGACGCAGCGGAGGGCGCGGTCCAGTCGAGCGGGCACCCGCACATTGCTGTGGTGGAAGAGAATGACCGGTTGCAGGATCAGCTCGTAAACGATCAATTGCATCGGGGTGACACCGAGCAAGGGCAGCACGGCCAGTCGCGCGAGCGCGGAAAAGACGATCTCGCCGGTATGGAAGCGTGCGGCTGAGCTGGCGTCCATCTCCGCATCGGAATGGTGGACGCTGTGGAAACGCCAGAGTAATGGGATCTTGTGGTTGGCCCGGTGCCAGAGATACATCCAGAGGTCGAGGAGGAGGATGGCCAGTGGCCATGTGACCCATGCAGGAAGGGACAACCCATGTAGTAGTCCGAACCCGGAACGGGCCGCCCATTCGGCCACACCCACTAGCGCGGCGGCGAAGACCAGGGAGAGGAGAACGGCGTTCAGCAGGCCGAGAGCCAAGTTATGTGCATAGTGGCTCGGGCGTCGGCGGCGCTCAATGAATTGCGGCGCGACCGTTTCCAGCGTCCAGAGGAGCCCCAGCGCGACCGCGATCAGGGCCGGTTTATGAAACGCTAGTTCGGTCATGTGTCCGAGGTGCAGACAGCAGTATCATCCTCGGATAATACTGTGTCTGTAGTTTTTTGGGTGCCGACACTCATACCATTAAGATGGGACGGAGTTGGATTTATTCCTCCCCGGTTTTGAAATAAACATTCCAGGCATCCGTCCTAACACCATGGCACCAACCGGCGACGACACTTCCGAGAAAAACTGGCCCGCCCTGCGGCGGGCGGGCGTATTGAACACCTTTGTCAACAAACACGTGCGCTTGATTGAAATGGCAGACCGCCGCGCTCAGGTCATGATCACGATCAACGCTTTCCTGATTCCTTTCGTGGCCAGTCAGTTGAATGTCGGCGAGCACCGGGTGACGATCATTGTCTTCATGGTGTTTGCTCTACTGAGCATCTATACCTCCGTGATCAGTCTATTACCGAAGCAGTATGGCGACAGCGAGAACCGCGATTACCAGCTCTTTCATTTCACGGGCATCCAGCGTTTCGATGAGGACGAGTATTTGGAACGGATGCGCAATGCCTTTGAAGACAGCGAGGGTTTGCTGCCTTACGTCGCCTACGACCTCTATCACATCAGCACCTGTATCCTCCGACCCAAGTTTCTCTGGTTGCGGATCAGTTACTTCACCTTCCTGACCGGGTTGAGCATTTCGCTGTTGCTGTTCTGTCTACTCTGATGGGATCCGATTATCCCCGCTCGCCCGAATATCGCCGCTCATATCGCTGCGTCGAAGGCGCGACCCCAAACCCCTCCGGCAGATCCACCCCATGCTGCGAGAGCAACAGCGCGATGATCGCGTGGTGGTGCACGGTATGCCCCAAAAGGAACTGCAACTCTCGCCCGACCGAACTGTCCAACCAGCGGAGCGTTGCGTCACCGGAATCGTTCTCTTCGCGCACGGCAATGCTCTGCTCCGGCGCATCGAACAATGCCTCAAGCGCCGCCAAGTGTTTTTCAATATCGGCCAGCGCATGCTCGGGTGAACGGGCGATCCCATCGTCCCGTCGCCTCGCCTCATAGTCGATCCGCCCGTACTCCAAACCATCGAAGAAGGACGTGAAATGATCCAGATTATGCCGGATGTGCGCACCGATACTGCTTCTGAATGCGCCCGTTCCGGGTGCCGTGTAAACGGTAATCTCCAAGCTGCCGAGCAGCATGCGCTCCTGCTCAAGGACCTCAGAGAGTGTGGCTATAAGTGATTTGAATCGCATAGTGATTTAGACTTCGACGCACCGTGTGCCATTTTATTCCATAAAATCTTTCGTTATTTATGGATGGAATAACAACCGCATCTGATCGTCTTACTAATATTAACCCACGATGCAAAGTAACAGAGTCAAGATTCAACAAGTCGCCGATGCGTGGTATGACCCGCTCTACCGCTTCGCATTCTCACTCAGCAAGAACCCGGACGACGCTATGGATCTCACACAGTCCGCCTTTTACAAGCTGACGGAGAAGATCGACGATATCCGCGACCCGTCCCGTATTAAATCCTGGCTCTTCAGTGTCGTGCACCGGGCCTACATCGACCAATACCGCCACACCACAAAGTTTCCCAAAGATACGATCGACTCCGTGCCCGAACCGGCCGAAGCACAAAAGAATCGCCCCGGCGACAGCGCCGATTGCGAAGTTGTTCTTCAAGCCCTGCAAACGCTCGACGAGCGCTTCCGCGCACCGCTCGCCCTTTACTACCTCAACGACTTTTCTTACCGGGACATCGCAAAAGCCCTCGAAATCCCCATCGGCACGGTGATGTCACGCTTGCGTCGCGCCAAAGACCAACTCCGCGCCATTCTGGAAACACCAGCCAAGCAAAACCAAACCATCCCCTTTCGAAAGGAGGTACGCCATGGATAACAGCACCGCCAAAGAAATTCTCAGCGCCTACCGCCCCGGCGGCGAAGATGCCAAAGATCCATTTTTCCGCGAGGCCCTCGCCCAATGCGAGCACGACCCCGAAATGAAGCGCTGGTTCTATGAACAACGCGTATTCGACGAGCGTGTCGCCGCCTCACTGGAGGACATCCGCGCCCCGGAATCCGGCAAGCGCGCCATCCTGGCCCTGGCTAAAACAGAATCAACGAGTCCAAGCACGGAGCCATCCTTCTGGCGACGCCGTGGCGCGTGGTATGCCTTGGCCGCCACTCTAGCGATTGCCTTTGTCTCCACCGTAGGGATCCTGCAGAAACAAGCACCCGTCTCGCACACACAGACTCAAAGCTTGACCGAGATGGTTGCCGCCGCCATGCCGCTGGAGTTCCGCCATGCAGACGCCGCCCGCGTCCTGAATTGGTTGAACGATCGCGGAGCACCCGTTCCCACAGTGCTGGCGGCGAAAATCACTGACACCCTGGCCGCTGGCTGCCGCATCTTCACCACGCCTGAAGGCGGCACCGTCAGCCTCGTCTGCCTGGAAGTCGATCACCAGCTCGTCCACGTGTTCATATACGACCAACAAGCGGCGAAATATTTTAAGGAACCGATCAACCAATGGTGGCGTGAAAACGGCTACAATCTCATCGCTACCGAAAACGCCGGACAACTCGTCGCCATCGCCACCCGCGCTTCCCCCGAAACGATTCAATATCTACTTTAACTTAAGGTTTCCAGCACTTCAGTTGCTTCTCACGTTTCATGGCATCGTGCCTGGGGAAAAATCAAGTGAATCAGCATGAGTAACGCCATCATGATATAGTATTTTGTATAGCCACTTGTATAGCCACTTTTTTCAAAAAGATTCCCCCATTTTGCCTCCCCGCTAAGCCGGGCTATTTCAAAAAAACAGAGAAGGTTAATGGACACCCACATATTTTACGCACAATGGCATGTAGGATTACCTGAAGGGACGCAGGATAGTCGGCACCGGAAAGATCCAGGCAGGTCGCCATCAGGTCAATCAGGTGTCCGGGGCGTTGGCGCAGTTCATTTTTAGCCCGAATCCATTTGGGCCAGTGAGCGATAAGCGGAGTCGAAAATACATCGCATGGTTGAATGGATACGAATATCAGTCCGAGTAATCTTGCAGACACGACTTCCATAAGAACCTCTGTAATGACCTTTAATGGCTCCGCATAAAGGCTTTAATCGCTTCCGGCGTCGGCTCGAGGGCATGTTTGACGATGGCTTTTTGCTTGAGTGCTTCCAGCGCGGGGTGCCTGGCATCGACGTCAAGTGCCGCCCGAATGGTATCGGGAAATTTGGCGGGATGAGCGGTGGCAAGCACCAAATTATGGCCGTCCGGCAGATCGACGAAGCCGCAGGCGGTGTGCGGATCGACTACATAGTGGTAGCGCTGATACACCTCGCGGATGATTGCGGCAATGTCGGCATCGTCGGCGCGGGAACTGCTGAAAATACCGGGGGCGAAATGCTCGAACTGGTATTGCCCGGTCGATTTGAAAGCCTGCATGATCGCGCGGACTCTCGCGGGCTCGCTGCCTTCGGCGTAGTAGATAAAGCGCTCAAAGTTGGAAGCAACCTGAATATCCATCGAAGGCGCGAAACTCGGCGCAACATCGCCCAGGGCGTAAATGCCGGTCTGAAACAGACGGTGCAAAATATCGTTTTGATTGGTCGCCACGCGGAAGCCCTGGATCGGCACGCCCATGCGCTGCAGCAGCCAACCGGCCAGCACGTTACCAAAGTTACCGGTGGGCACCACAAAAGTCGTCTGCCCGCGCTGCCCGGGCGGCAAGCGGAAGTAGGCGTAGAGATAATAGACGCACTGGGCCAGAATGCGGGCCAGATTGATGGAGTTGACGGCGGAGAGCCCGACTTCATCCGCAAATTCCCGGTCCTCAAAGACGGTCTTCATGGCGGTCTGCGCATCATCGAAACTGCCCTGAATCGCCAGCGGAAACACGTTGTCCGCGCCGGTGCAGGTCATCTGGCGCTCCTGCAGCGGCGAGATGCGCCCGTCGGGATAGAGAATGAAGGTCTTCACGCCTGCCTTGCCCAGCAAGCCGTGGATGGCGGCAGCCCCGGTATCGCCGGAGGTGGCGCCCAGCACGGCAATCGGTCGGCCGGTGCGCGCGATTTGCGCCTGGTAGAGATTGCCCAGCAACTGCAACGCAAAGTCCTTGAAGGCCAAAGTCGGCCCATGGAACAGCTCCAGCACGGAGAGGCTGTCAGAGAGCTTGCGGATGGGCGCGATTTCGGGGTGGTCGAATTTCAGGTAAGACCGCTGCACAATAGTGTGCAGTTCGCTGCGCTCAAGATCCGTGGCAAAGACGGCGAAGAAGGCTTCGCAGAGGTCCGGATAAGACAGCTGAGTCCAATCCGCCAGGCGCGACCTTACATCCGGCAGCTGCTGCGGCAAATAAAGTCCTCCGTCCGGGGCCAGGCCATGGGCCACCGCCGTGGAAAAGCCGACCGGCGGGACTTGTCCGCGCGTGCTGATGTATTGCATGACCTTAAGCTCCCAGGCCGAATGCCGCATGCACCGCGCGCGTGGCCTCTTCGGCATCGTCCGGCTCCACACCTACCGAAATTTTGATCTCCGAGGTGCTGACGAGTTGGATATTGATCCCGGCCTTGGCCAGCGCATCAAAGAGCGTCGCCGCCACACCGGAGTGCGAGCGCATGCCCACACCCACGACTGAAACTTTGGCAATCTCATAGGCTTCAAAGACGCGACCGCTGAAATCGTCGTCCGGGAAGGACTCCTTGAGCGCCTTTTCTGCCCGGTAGATGTCTTCGCGCGGAACGGTAAAGGTCATGCGGGCCTTGCCCTCGATCCCCGGTCCCTGCACGATGGTATCGACGCTGATACCGGCATTGGCCAGCGCGTTGAACAGCATGGCAGCCGTGCCGGGGCGGTCCGGCAAATCGCTGACCACGATACGTGCCTGGTTTTTGTCGAGTGCGACGCCGCTCACGACGACGTCTTCCATGGAGGCAACTTCTTCTTTCACAATAGTTCCGGGGTTGTTGTTAAAACTGGATCGAACTTCAAAAACGACGTTGAATTTCTGGGCAAACTCGACCGCGCGGTTCTGCATCACCTTGGAGCCGGAACTCGCCAGCTCCAGCATTTCCTCGTAGGAAATCTCATCGAGTTTGACAGCATCCGGGACGATCCGCGGGTCGGCGGTATAGACGCCATCCACATCGGTGCAGATCTGGCAGAGGTCCGCTTTGAGTGCGGAGGCGATGGCAATGGCACTCAAATCGGAGCCACCCCGCCCGAACGTCGTCACATGCCCCTCAGTGGACAGCCCCTGAAAGCCCGCCAGGATGACGACCTTGCCGGCGGCGAGTTGCTCGCGGATATCGCCACCGGAGATGCTTTGGATCCGGGCGCGCGTGTGCGCCTGATCGGTGGTGATGCCCGCCTGCCAGCCAGTGCGGGAGACCGCCGGCACGCCGATAGCGTGCAGTGCCATTGCTGTCAGCGCAATCGTCTCCTGCTCCCCCACCGATAAAAGCATATCCATCTCGCGGTCGTCCGGATGCGGGTTGAGTGCTTTGGCGCGCCCCAGCAATTCATTCGTCACGCCGGAGCGCGCCGAAACCACCACCACCAGCTGATTGCCGGCAACGTAAGCTTCTTTAACCCGCCGGGCCACATTCTTGATGCGGTCCACATCTCCGACGGAAGTGCCGCCATATTTTTGAACGATTAAGGACATAATTAAAATAGAATGCGCAAAGGAACACTGGAATAATCAAGTTTCAAGGCCATAGTTACCCAGCTACTCAAAGAAACCTGACCACTCGCACATACATGGGATTGACGAATCAGATAAAGCGCGGTTTAACCGTTGCCCATGGACGACACAAAGGAACCGCAGGCGAAACCTAAATATAAACGCATTATATTAAAACTCAGCGGCGAAGTGCTCCGCAACACTGAGGATGGAGAACCCATTGATGCACGCACACTCAAAGCAATTTGCGAAGAAGTTAAGGAAGTGGCCGACATCGGGATTGAAATCGGGCTGGTGATCGGTGGCGGTAACATTTTTCGCGGCCTGAACGGTGCGGAGATGCAGGGCGTGGCCCGCACCACCGGCGACTACATGGGGATGCTGGCTACCGTGATTAACGGACTGGCGCTAATGGATTGCCTGGAAAAGCTCGGGGTCACGGTGCGGCTGCAAAGTGCTATCCCGATGGACAAACTGGCTGAACCCTTCATCGTGCGCCGGGCGACCCGCCACCTGGAGCGCGGGCGGGTGGTGATCTTTGCCGGCGGCACCGGCAACCCGTATTTTTCCACCGACACCACCGCAGCACTACGGGCCAATGAAATCGGGGCGGATATCTTAATGAAGGCCACCAAAGTGGACGGCATTTACGATAAAGATCCGGCCAAGCACGCCGATGCGGTCAAGTATCACCATATCCCCTACATCAACGCCCTGCGCGAGCGCCTGCAGGTGATGGACTCCACCGCCTTCTCTCTGTGCATGGAAAACCAACTGCCCATCCTCGTCTTCAGCATGAAAGAACCCGGCTCTATCCTGCGTGCTGTGATGGGCGAAAAAATCGGCACGCTGGTGAACTGATGAGAAGGATGAGGGCGGAAAGCTGAAAGTTGAAACGTTAGCGGTCTGTATTGAAAAACCGAAGCTTGAAACTGGATACCTTAGCCCTCAATTGTGCCTCCTTTCTCCCTTAAGAAACTCAGGTCTCAAGTCTCATCCCTCAATATCCTTCCCACCTAAACACCATGGAACCTAAAGAAATCCTCAAATCCCTCCACAACGACCTCAAACAGGCGGTCGAGCACACGCTGCACGAATTCAGCAGTTTGCATACCGGCAAGGCCTCGCCTGCCATGCTCGACAGCGTGCGGGTGCATGCCTACGGCAGCACCGTTTCGATGAAGGAAGTGGCGGCTGTCACCACACCCGACGCCCGCACCATCATGGTGCAGCCCTGGGACAAGAGCGTCATCCGCGACATCGAAAAAGCGATCCAGGAAGCCAACCTGGGCCTGAACCCGCTGATCGACGGCGGCATTTTGCGGGTTCCGGTGCCGGAGCTCACCGGGCAACGCCGGATTGAACTGGCCAAGACTGCGGGTGCCATGGCCGAAGACGGACGGGTGCGGGTGCGCCAGGCGCGCCGTGATGCGCTCGATCTGTTCAAAGCCGCCAAAGACGACGGCCTGCCGGAAGACGACTGCAAACGTCACGAAAAAGAGGTGCAAAAAGCACACGACGACGCCATCGCCGAGATCAACCAACACCTCGCCAGCAAGGAAGCCGAGCTGAAAAAAGTGTAGCCTGCGGCGGGTTGACCGGTTTTCAGTTTACCAGTTCCCGGTTGTCCGGTTCTACTGACAACTGGTAACCGACAACTGAACACTGAACAACTGAACCACTCCACGTAGTGTCCACACTCGCACAGTCCAAACGCATTGTCATCAAGCTGGGCACGGGTGTGCTCACTTCCGGTATTGGCAAGCTGGATACGGCGCGCATCAATACGCTCTGCCGCAATGTTGTGCTGCTGCGGCAAAGCGGGCTCGAAGTCATCCTGGTCAGCTCCGGCGCAGTGGGCCTCGGCATGGGCAAGCTTGGGCTCAACAAAAGACCGAGGGAACTGGCCAGCCTGCAGGCCTGCGCCTCGGTGGGCCAAAGCATCCTGATCAACACCTGGCAGCAGGGCTTTGATCCTTACGGGCTGGTGGTGGGGCAAATCCTGCTGACGCGGGAAGATCTGCGCGCCCGGCACCGCCACAATGCCGTATTCAACACTGTCGAGCGTTTGCTTGCCCACGGCGTGGTGCCCATCGTGAATGAAAACGACACCGTCAGCGCCGTTGAGATCCGGTTCGGTGACAACGATACCCTCTCCGCACTGGTGGCCAGTGTGACCAGCGCGGATTTGCTTTTCATACTCTCCAATATCCCCGGCTTGATCGACATGCGGGGCAGCGGCAAGGTGGTGGAACACGTTGCGACCATTACGCCTGAAATCGAAGCCATGGCGCAGGGCACAAATACCGAGACTTCGGTGGGCGGCATGATCAGTAAACTCTCCGCCGCCAAGATCGCCCAGCGGGCCGGCTGTGGTGTGATCATCGGCAGCGGCAAAGATGACAGCCTCTTTCAGCGACTCTTCGCGGGCGAGTCGGTCGGCACTTACTTTGCGCCCAGCCTGCAACCGGTAAAATCCCACAAGCGCTGGATCGCGATTCAGGACCATCCCAGCGGCAGCGTGCACATCGACGCCGGTGCGGCCGAGGCGATTATTTTAAACGGTAAGAGTCTGCTCGCAGCAGGCATCACCACCACGGAAGGTGAGTTCCTGCAGGGAGATGTCGTCCGAATCTGCGATCCCAGCGGTCGTGCCGTTGCCCAGGGCCTGATCAATGTCGATGCGGCCCAGCTGGGGGCCTACTCTGGCTCGGCCCCGATCATTCACCGCGACCATCTGGTGCTGCTGTGAGGCAATCACCAGCTCACGCGCAGTCCGTCGTAGGCGAGGTGGACGTTCTCCGGTAGCGTCGCCTCCGTGCTGTCGTGGTCCACCATATAGGTCATGTGCGTGAGAAAAGACAGCGGTGCGCCCATCTGCTGTGCAGTCGCGGTCGCCTCGGCAATTGTCATGTGCGATGAATGCGGCTGCGGGCGGAGACCATCCAGCACCACGATATCCGAACCTGCGGCAATCAGCCGGGCCTCTTCACCTACTTCCTTGCAGTCCGTATAGTAAGTCAACTGCTTCCCGGTTTCCGTTTCAGTGAACACCAGACCGAGCACCTGGATACTGCCGTGCGGCAGATAAACCGACTCCACTGTGCCGCCGGGTAGCTCCAGACACTGCGGCATGAGTGCGGTCTTAAAAGCCGGGTAGCCTCGATGGATGGGTTTGTCCATAATCGCGTAGGGGAAAATGGTTTTTACCCGCTCAATGCCCTCCACGCTGCCATACACCGGCAGTGCCACCCCACCATTCAGGTCGCAAAAGCGCCGCAGGTCATCCATCCCGAGGATATGGTCGGCATGCCCGTGGGTCAGGATAAAAGTATCAATTTGTTGAATACCGTTTTGAATGCACTGCATCCGGAACTCCGGCGCCGCATCGACCTGGATGTGGTGTCCGCCCATCTCCACATGGATCGAAGTGCGGGTGCGCCAGTTTTTGGGATTCTCCAAGTCGCAACCGGAATCAGGCTGCGCGATCATGGGGACTCCCTGCGAGGTGCCGGTGCCTAAAAAAATGACTTCCATCGCTCGCAGCTTGTGGGGCGCGCAAAGACTGGCAATACAGGATGCTCCCAGCGCGATACTTTTTTAACGCACGCGCTCCTCTACTCCACCAAATCAACATACACCATCCGGTGGTCACTGCCCTCCAGTGCGCCGGGCGCATCAGCAATTTGTCCGCGCCCGTCCCGGATCAGCGGGAGCATGGCTGCCGAGGCGACAAAGCCGTCCACCAGCGAATACTGCCCGTGCTTCGCATAAAAGTAAGTCCACACCTCGCCCCGACTATCGGTGGCGGGCACCCGTGTGCCGATCTCCAGATCACCACGCTGGTAAAAACGCCGCAGGGGTGCACTGTCCGGATGATCGTTGAAGTCCCCCGTCACCAGAAAGCGGGACACCCCGCGCTCCAGCGTGCGCTCAATGATGCGGTTGCGGCAGGCCTCCGCCTCGCGGGTCCGGCGCAGTTGCGAGTCCGGATCTTCCGGGTTCACCGTGTATTTACTCTTCAGGTGGACAACGAAGAGCTTGAATTCCTGCCCGGCGGCATCCTCGAACGTGAGTTCAAGCATGCCCCGCTTGACCAGCTCACGCTGGTCGAAATATTTAAAATCCAAATCCGTATGCCGCACGACTTCCGTCGGCGCCACTTTGGCGAGTACGGCCAGGTGCCGGTCCGGGTCCCGGCCGCTCAGGTGCACCGTGTGCGGGTAGTCCAGCCCGGCATCAGCCAGGTCGCGGCGCAACTCGGCCAGAAATTCCGGCGGCCCCATCTCCTGCAGGGCCAAAATATCCGGGGCTGCATCCGTAATGATTTGCCGGATCATCGCTTTTTCATGTTCCGGCTTGGGATAGCCCGGTTGCCAGCGCTCGCCCACCCGCCGGTCCATGATCAAATAATTTTCAACATTATACGTGGCAATCCGCAGCTCAGCCAGAGCATGGCTCACCAGGAGGACACCAGAAAATCCAAGTGGAATCAGGTAGCGCAGCATTTTTTTCATGCTGCATTTCCTGCCAAAGCCAGCCGCGCGGTTCCAGCAAATAATACGCAGCAGCCCGTGGTGGGGTCGAGCTCGTGCGGCCGATTGCTCGACCGCACTCCGACAGACCCGTGCAAGCGCGATTAACGCACACGGTTCCTCAGATCATGGTTCCGCTGGGGATATTTTTATAGCTGTGAACGATCCTGGGCGGACTCAGCGGGTAGTTGACCAGTAGGTTATTGAAGCGACTCCAGTTCATTGGTCCGCCTCGGGTTCTTCGTCCCAGCCATCTTCGCCAGTGTATTT
>Ga0100385_1001464_pt1 | contig 23784 bp, 14 predicted proteins | sample CryGeymeta201509_FD_81543 | JGI IMG/M metagenome (GOLD analysis project Ga0100385, IMG submission 81543) | Groundwater microbial communities from Crystal Geyser aquifers in Utah, USA - Crystal Geyser metaG 2015-09 | ecosystem: Environmental > Aquatic > Deep subsurface > Groundwater | place: USA... | reverse complement strand
GCCGATGACCGCGAAGTCACGACATCGGTTTTTGCGAACGAGTGGCGCGCGGCTGTGGGCGAAGTCCCGGGCGTAGAATCGCTTCAGTTCCAATTCAACGTCGGCCCCGGCAGTGGCCAACCCCTTCAGGTCGAGCTGAGCCATCGTGACGCAGAAACGCTTGAAACGGCCGCTGCAAAATTGGGCGAAACGATGGGCACCTACGCTGGCGTTTTTGATGTCGACGATGGATTCACGCTCGGCAAAGACCAGATCGACCTCAAACTTCGTCCCGAAGCACGAGCGCTCGGTCTCACGGAATCCGACCTTGCTCGCCAGGTTCGCGGTGCTTTTTACGGTGCGGAAGTCGGCAGACAGCAACGCGGCCGCGATGAATTACGCATTTTTGTACGGCGCCCACTTTCTGAAAGAACGTCGGAAGCCGACATCGAAAACATGTTGATTCGAACTCCGTCCGGCGGAGAAATTCCACTCGCACAGGCGGCAGAAGTTGTCCGCGGCAAGTCGTACACGACGATCTCTCGTGTGGACGGAAAACGGGTTCTGACGGTTTCCTCGGACCTTGATGAAACGGTGACGAGTACCGCCGAAATCATGACCAGCCTGATGTCGACCGCGCTGCCAGACCTGCAACGCGATATCCCAGGTTTGACCTTTGGAACCGCGGGTCAGGAACAGGACCGCGCAGAAAGCCTTGGCGGACTAAAAATAGGCTTCATGTTCGGACTCTTTGTGATGTTTGCCCTGATGGCGTTGCCCTTCAAGAGCTACACCCAACCGCTGATCATCATGACGGCCATTCCCTTCGGCTTTGTGGGCGCGCTCATTGGGCATCTTATGCTGGGTTTTGACCTGAGCATGATTTCGATGATGGGCATCGTGGCTTTGTCTGGCGTGGTGGTGAACGATTCGCTGGTTCTGGTCGATGCGGTCAACGAGTTCCGCAAAGGCGGCATGACCACCTGGGATGCCGTGGTCGCTGGCACCACTCGTCGTTTCCGCCCCATCGTTTTGACCTCGCTGACCACGTTCTTCGGCCTCGCACCGATGATTATGGAGACCTCGCCGCAAGCACGATTCCTTGTTCCAATGGCGGTCAGCCTTGGGTTTGGTGTGCTTTTCACCACCCTCATCGCGTTGATCATCGTGCCGTGCCTGTACCTCGCATTGGAAGACGCCGGCCGCTTGTTCAAAGGCAAATCGATGGTGAAAGCGCCAGAACCCGCCGAGTAGCGGCTAGCAGTAAGCGGTGAGCGGCTAGCAGATTAGTGCCAACTTTACGATTGGTACGCGTGGCTCCTGGCCTTGGTGCACAGGCTTTTTAAGATGTCTCTTTGACTTGGTGCACGAAAAGCCGGGAACCGTTTTCGGCCTATTTGCGATTTCTGCGCTTGGTGCGCAGGCCTTATGGCCTGCATGCGATTGGTCCGCAGGCCATGCGATTATTTAAACACAGGCGAGCCATAAGGCTCGCGGACCAATCATAACATCAGCCTTGTCATCGCCCGTTATGTGACAGCCGCCTCCAGCCGCGCCCTGCGACGGAGTGATGACAAGTAATGGCACCTTGAGTTGTGGCTATGGCCATTCCAATTGCCACATCCTTTCGTCTGACCGATATTGGCCCGTGACCAGCAACCTCAGGGGAACAAGACCATTCACGATGCCATCAGAAGCATGGTATGACCCTTGCCTTGATATAAGATGTTCTTAAATGCCAGCTTTAGGATATTTGATGCGATTCCATACACTTCGATTTCTCCTGCCTATCTCGATCGCCGTTTTCACTTCCATGGGATGTGGAGACGACTCCGGACAAGATGCCGCGGATCAATCCTTGGATGGAAAGGGCGACACGTTTACTTCCACCGCAAATAAACTGACATTTACGGGCAGTGTGAACTCGACCATCACCTTGAAGAAGGCCTTCCAGTGTGATGCCCAACAGTTCATGTTTATGGGTGGTTGGCATAATCAGGATTCTGGATCGTACGATTTCCCCACAGGTCGAATCAGCATGAGCTTCAACGGCGGACGCCTTCCCAACATGGGCGACGTGGTTGAGCTGAAAGGATTCGATCGGCTCGTTTTTGACGGGTCTGGTTTTAACTCGGAAGGCGGCGCTGGCTGCTCCGTTAAGGTCGCAGGGATTCTAAACGAAGGGAAAGACGGCGATTTTGGAATCAATCTTGAGGTCCAAGATTGCGAATTGGTCACGGGAACTCGCAAGGTTCAGGTGACCGGGTCGCTTTCATGCGTCGGAAAGGGGTTCGAGCAGCTCGTGATTCCAGGCGACCCTAACCCTGACGACCCGAACCCCGATGACCCGAACCCCGATGACCCAACACCCAACGAACCGGTCGTCCAAACATGCAGCGATGCTGAGTACAGCACTTGGATGAACAAGGTTCTTGGCCTTGTCGACGCTTCGAACAGCAGCATCGACACATCCGATCAAGCTGCGATTGATGCGGCGCTTTCCGAAAAACCATGTACCGGCGTGAATGAGGCGCTCTACACCGCTTGGGCAACTGAATTCCATGATCGATTGGTCCGCGCTAACAGCTCGATCGATGCAAACGAGCGAAAATCACTGGATATCGTGCTGAGCATCATGCCTGCCGCAGCCACAGACGCGGCCTACATGACATGGTTCGTCGTGTTCGAAGAGTTCATTCGTAAATTCCTGCCCACCAGCACATCCACATTGGATAACGACGAGAAGCTCTTTTTGGAGCTCATCGGCAACGCTAAACCCTTCGTCGGCGGTGAAAACGGCTACACCCTTTGGTTCGATTTAACCGCAGAGTATTTTGGGAGAATGGCACCAATGGCGACGAGCACACTGGATAACAGTGAAATCGAAAACTATGACGCCATGTTTGCCCATAAACCGGTTGCGGGCGGCGGGGAAAACTACACGATGTTCCGCGAGTTTTTTGACGCGATCCTCAATCGTTCCATTCCCAGTCCGACCAGCACGGTCGACTCCAGCGAAGCCCAAGTCCTCGACCATGCTGCAGCGTTTGCTCCCGATGCCGGAAGTGACGGTGCGTACGCCTCCTGGACCATCGGATTTAGCGACTTGTTAACGAAAGTAGGGAATCGGGCTTCAGATGGCGGCAAAGACGGCCTGCAGCGTTACGTGAACTTGAAGCCTTGCGTAGATTCTGTGTCGTCCACCGAGGTCACAGACGCGCTAAATAGCCTGCCAGAACTGCAGGGCACCGACGCTCGCAGCGCCTATATCGCTCAAGCCACCCCTACAATTTGCCAGTAAACGCAGTGGAATGAGCGGCTAGCAGTTTAGTGCCGCGGTTGTGATTGGTCCGCGTGGCTCCAGCCGCGCTCTGCGATCGATACGCATGGCCGCAAAATCCGTGGGAGAGACGTCGATGAAGCGTGCGATTACACTAATGCTGTCGGTCAGTATCGGGGCCTGTTCTGAGCCGGTGGATAAGGCCAAGAACACAAACGTTGAAATGACGGACGCTGGTACAAACGACGCTCAGGACGTTCAAATCGAGCGCCCAGAAAACGCGGTGGGCCTCACCGTCATGGGCGCCGAGCGCAAGTCATTGAGCGCCAATCAGCCTCCGCAGGTGATTGTGGATGTCGAGATCTACAATGGTTTGTCGGGCGGTCTCTTGGTTCAGGCGAGTGCACTTCGCCTTGTCGTCGATGAATCCCCCACCGAGGTCGGCGCAAACCTTAGCGCCCAAATCCTGGAAAACCCCTGCCCGGCCGAACCTCTTATTTTGACACCCGGCGGGGCCCTGCGCTGTCAGGTCGCCTTTGAGGTCGAGCCAAGCGCCACACCATCCAAAGCCGTATTGGTAACCACCTCGGAGGCTCCAGACCAACCCTCCATTCGCGTCGACGACGACATCAACGACTTCGAGGAATGTGAAATTTGTGGCGACACCTGCCTGCCTTACACACTCACCGCGTGTGGAGCTTGTGGGGTTTCATGTTCGGCGCCAAGTGGTCTGGACCGAGTGTGCGCAGGGGGATCGCCTGAGCGACTCCGCGTATTCACACCAAACACCGGAGTTGTCACGCTGATGTCGGCTTACAGCCTGACCCCAGCTTGCATCGAATGGTTGGGAATCGACCAAGGCGAAACCAAAACCTGTGCGGAGCGATGTGCGGAAGAAGGCCTCGCCTGCATCGAGGTCCTTGGTTATGTCCAAAGCTCGGCGCCAGGAGAGATGACCGAATTCTACGGGCCAATGACCCGTTATACGGACGGGGTTTTGAGCGATTCGGATGCTGGTTGTGACAAAGGCGTCCGAGACGCCGAGTTCATTGCCGGCGTGTGGTGTTCCTGCCATTCCGCCGACGTAGTGGAGCGTTAATCACGACGGCGGTTTTCCGTTTTTAGGCTCTGGGGTTCTGGCGGGTTTGGTCATGCTCGAGTGATGAAATGTAAAACCCAGATGAGCCTATGTGTGTCATCACCACCCACCATGCACTCACCGCCTACACCATCGACAACCCAATTCGTTTTCGTTTGGTGTCCACCGACACGACGGTCACGTCGACCCGGTCGCCCACGGCAACCACGTCGTGCGGGTTTTTCACAAAGCCGTCGGCCATCTGGCTGATATGGACCAGACCGTCTTCTTTGACGCCTAGATCCACAAACGCGCCAAAGTCGACGACGTTGCGGACGGTTCCGCTCATTCGCATGCCTTCGCGAATATCTTCGAATGAAATCTGGCGAGCACGCAGCTCTGGGGCGGGCACATCACCACGAGGGTCGCGGCCGGGACGCGCCAACGCTTCCAGAATATCGTCCAAAGTAAATCGGCCAAGGCCATGGTCCGCCGCGATTTTATCGAGCGACCCGCTCCGCTTTAGACCTTCCAGTTTTTGACCAAGATCCGAATCCCCAATCTTGGCTTGAGCAGCCTTCAAAATCGCTCGCGCGCCGGCGTAACTTTCAGGGTGAATCGCGGTCGTATCCAGTGGTTCAGCTGCATCGCGCAACCTCAAGAACCCTGCACACTGCTGAAAACTCCGCTCGCCCAATCCCTTGACCTTTTTAAGCTCAGCCCTCGATTTGAAGCCGTTTTCACGCTGGTATTCGACGATACGAGTCGCAATCGCAGGTCCAATCCCCGAAACATAGGTCAAAAGGCTCGGAGACGCCGTAGATAGCTCAACGCCGACTCGGTTCACGGCATCGACCACGACGGCCTCTACGGCCGATTGAAGGTGTCCCTGGTCGACGTCGTGCTGATACATCCCGACGCCAATCGACTTCGGGTCGATTTTGACCAGTTCGGCCAACGGGTCTTGAAGTCGTCTTGCGATGCTGACGGCGCCACGAAAGGTCACGTCCATGCCCGGCAGCTCTTCACGCGCCACATCCGACGCGCTGTAAACACTGGCGCCAGCTTCGTCGACCACTGCATATCGAGCGTCTGTGCCGTCGATCGCCAAAGCCGCCGCTGTTTGCGATTCGCTGGAGGCGTTGCCGTGTCCGATGGCGATCACGTCGATATCGTACTTTTTGAGCAGACTTCGAATGATCGAGGGAGCTTGGTCGGCGCGGTTATCATGAATGAAAATCATGTCCGTTCCCAAAACCGCGCCGTATTCGTCCAAGGCCGCCAATTTACAGCCTGAGCGGTAACCCGGGTCGATGGCGAGCACCCGGCGATGGGTGAGCGGCGCCTGCATCAGAAGGTTGTTCAGGTTCAGGGCAAAAACGTGGATGGCGTGTTCGTCCGCCGCCGCATCGAGCTCTGCGCGCAAGTCGCGCTCCACGGCGGGTTTAAGCAATCTCGCATAACCGTCGGCGATGGCCTCAAAAACCAAGTCTTTGTTTTTACGGGCAGGATTAAAACGCCGGTCAAGCTCTTTGACCATGCGCTCATCATCAAGTTCGAGCCCGCCCGAGAGCGCTTTTTCGTTCTCCCCTCGCCGGATGGCCAAGACCTGATGTGGCTTCACGCGGCCGACAGCAGCGACAAAATCGTAATAGTCTTCAAATTTCGGATCGACTTCAGATCCGCGCCGCTTCTTGACGGCAAGGCTTCCGTGGTCCTTCACGATGCTTCGAACCAAGCGCCGTGCTTCAGGCTCAGTCGAGAACTCCTCGGCGATGATGTCCTTGGCTCCGCTGATCACGGACGCTTCGTCTGGAAACACATCGCACGTAAGCTTTCGGGCCAAGGCCCGAATATCCTCGTCCCTAAGCATAGCGCGGGCAACTGGGTCTAAACCGGCGTCGATGGCCTTGGTCGCACGCGTCTGGCGTTTGGGTTTGTAGGGCGCATACAGGTCTTCAAGCGTGGTCAAATCGGTCGCGGCCCGAAATGATTTTTCCAGGTCGGACGTCAGCTTGCCCTGCTCTTTCACGCTGCCAATGATGGATTCGCGACGTGCTTCCAAAGTTCGTACACGTAGGGCGGTCGCCTCGACCTGCCGAATCTGGACCTCGTCCAGATTATGCGTGGCTTCTTTTCGGTAGCGGGCAATGAAAGGAACGGTATTCCCTTCATCCAAAAGTCCCAGCGTCGAGGTCACCTGAGCAATGGTCAGGCCGAGTTCTTTGGCAATTTGTGTATTCATGCGCCCAGATTTACCCATAGACCCCGCCGCCTACAAGTCACGAGTCTTTTGCGGGGGCGATTCTTGCAGCTGGGAGTCAGGTTTCAGGTGGTGCGGTTTCGGGTGATCGATGTGATTCGGTGCGCGGGCATTTTACCTGCTGTGATTCGGTGCCCACCGCAAATCGCAAACACAACTGGAACCACGCGGACCAATCGCAAAAACACTCTCGTCATCGATCTTTATGTGACAGCCTCCTGGAGCCATCGCAAATCAGAGGTTCGACGAAAAGCGCAGCTTCTGGCATCATGCGCGAGTCATGCAACCAGCGCTGGGGCGGAAAGATGATGAACACAATTCGAACACTTTTGATGGCGACGGCCATCTCTTGCGTCGCGTCGACTTCATTGGCCGGGGAACCCACCGAGGATCAGCCGGTAAAACTTGTCATCACCGCACAAATGCGACCGCATTTTGAGGCGCTAAAACGGCGCCTAGAAGCTGACCCAGCTTACGCACCCGACGGAATTCTGACCGATGCGCAGGTCATCAATATTCTGGCATTTGGCGGTTGGGTGATGGCAGACGCAGAATTGCGAACAACTCTGAACGAATCCTCGATCCTTCGCATCACCAAGATCGACGGCGCGATGCCCTACGACCTCGCAAAGAGCTGGCTCGCCCTGAACCAAGGCATGGTCCAAGCATGCGGCGACAGCGAAACGCGGACGCGCGTCAAAATCAAGATTTCCCTGAATAACAACGGAGAGATCAAGTCACTCGATGTGCAAGGCGCACGGCCCGAACAAGAGGCCTGTGTCCGAACACAAATCGAAGATTGGACCTTGGCTCCTCGGGTCGAAGGCGCATCCGAGATTGAGCTCTACGTGCTCTACGCGGTGCCTCCTGAAATGCGCTCGCTGATTGCCCGAACCACAAGGGACTCGTTGGCGGTGAGCGAAAACGAAATCGACCAAGGCGAACATAGATACGAAATCAATGACAATGTTATCGCGACGGTTTCCGAACCCACGTCGACACCTTTGCCTGTAGACTTGGAAAAGGCCGGCAACACCGAACCCCAGGCTACACCCTCGCCTTGGAGTGTCGGACTGGTGTTCACCACGGCCACATCTTTTATCAGCCAACAGGAAGGACCCGAGGCACGTGGTATTCAAGCAGGACTTGCGTTCATGCCTTTGAATCTAGAAGTGGAGCCCACATACGTTTTCAGCCCCACCCGAAAATTAGGCATTTTCTGGAAATACCAAGTCTTGCCGTCACGCGATGAATTCCGGAATGAAGACGCGTTTTCAGGACCATGTTTTGGTGGCGAGTGCGTGATTGGTGCAAGGATCCACACGGCGATTGATGAGTCACTGTCATGGAATGCTGGCCTTGGGTTTGGGAAAACTCGAAAGATGGTGAGCCTCGTCGTTTTCGAAACCGATGAGCGTTGCTGGGCGGGAAATCGCGAGCCCGGTAAGGATTTCTGCTTTATCGACACGGCTATCCGCGACGGCTGGATTTTCCCTGAAATCGGCCTCGACTACACCGCAGCGATCTCCCACCGCGTAAGCCTGGTTGGCACCGCGCGCGCCAATTTCTCGATGCCTGATTTCGCCCTAAACGTACACCTAGGCGCCGGAACCAGCTTCGCGTTCTAAAATTCGATGGTTTCAGGCAGCTGCCAATCGCAACTCACAACCGATAACCGACAACCGCAGGCCAATCACAGCGCCTTAGAAACGCGCTCGCCGCGATACACACGCCGGTCCGTTAACACAGCATCCATCGGCTGGTCGTGTGCCTCCGCAGGCAGCACACGCGCCATCTGCCAATCAAAGGCAATACCAAGGGTTCGGGACGGATTAGCTTCGACAAAACGGTCATAGAACCCGGCGCCAAAACCAAGCCGATGACCCGCCAAATCAAAGGCGAGCCCGGGCACCAGCACGACGTCGACAGGCCCAGTCCATGGCGGCCCATCAGGCTCCATGATGCCGAATTTACCCGCGGACAACTCGTTTCGATTCTGAACCGGAATCAGGACCATTTTGCCGGGTCCTATCACACGTGGGTACAAGATGGTTTTGCCCGCAGCCAGCCACGCATCGACGGCCGCACAAACGCTGACTTCGCCGGGCAATGCGGAGTACACAGCGATGATCTGGGCATCGAGTGCCTGCAGTCTTTCGCAAATTTTCTGGGATAACTCAGGCGCGAGACCCACATGTTGAACACGGGCGCGCTTGTAGTGGGCACGAAGTCGAGCTTTGGAGGCACGCGCCCTCAATCGAGACGTTCCGCCTCTTCGACGGCCTTCAACGCTGCATCAATTTTCGATTTGAACTGGTCTCGCAGCACACGATTTTGTTCGCGCACTTCAAAGAGTTCTTCCGCAACGGTCATGCTGACCAGCATCAAGATCTTTTCAAGCGGCACGCCTGGGGCGAGCGCCTGAATCTGTGCAGCCTTAGAGTCGATGAAGTTCGCAAGGTCTCGGACCGCCTGCGGTTCTTTATCGGTTTTGATCGAGAGCTTTTGTCCCCGAATCTCGATGCCGACTGAACCCGGTGCGGTGACCGTGCTTGATTGAGTGCGACTTGTATTCCTAGATCCGTGGAAACTCACGATCATGCCTCCGTGCATAAGTGCATCTAACCTAAACGCAGTGATCTACGGATTCAACTCAAATACGTGGATTTGAATCCTCGACACAGTTTTGCGCATCTACCAGCCAACTCAGACAAACGGAGGCAATCATGCCAACCCAACGAATTGAAGAACTTAATCAGCTACTTGCAGACGAAGCCGTCTACTACCAGAAGCTTCGCAACTTCCATTGGAATGTCCGTGGACCGGCATTCTTCCAACTCCACGTGAAGTTTGAAGAAATGTACACAGCATCGGCCCTGAACGTCGACGCCGTCGCCGAACGAATTTTAGCCCTTGGTGGACGACCAAAATCCACGCTGAAAGAGTTTCTGGATGCGAGCCGCATCAAGGAACAAGCCGAAGTGCCGGTCGCCGAAAAGATGGTCGCGGAGGTGCGCGACAACTTGAACGCACTCGTTGGTTACGTGAACGCTGTCCGCAAAACCGCTGAAAAATCGGGCGATGACACGACCGTGAACCTGCTCGACGACCTGTCGCAGCAGCATGAACAAGACGCCTGGATGCTCCGCGCTTGGCTTAGCTGAGACGGCATCAAGTTTCAGGTTTAATGTGCAGGCTCTGGGGCCTGCCTGCGATTCCGCGACTGGTACGCCCCTTAAGGAATACAGGCGCAAATCGCTACACGAGAGACCTGGCCTCCACCAAAATTGGTCCAATACATCATCGGACCATCCAGGGCGATTCCTTGCGCTCCCACCTGATTCCCAATCAGAAACTCGGCGGTTCCGCCGGTCTTGGCTTTACGCATCACCCCGTTGCCATCGGATAAGGTCCAGTAGACATGGGTCGCATCCATGGCGACGCGTTGCGGGTTGTTGATTTGCGGCGCAAAGTCTTCGACAGCTCCGCCCGCTTTGGGCCAGCGCCTGACCGCGTTGTCCGATGCGGCCGTCCAGTAGACATGAGTCGCATCAAGCGAGATGCCGGTCGCCCCGTCTTGCCCCATCGCCAGGACTTCCACGACACCGCCTGTTTTGGCTTTTCGAACCATCGTATCCGCAAAATAGTTGACCCAATAAACATGGGTTGCGTCGGTTGCGATGCCGTGTGGGTAGTCTTGGTTATCGGCAAAGGTCTCGACGGCCCCACCCGCCTTGGGCCAGCGCATAATGGTGTCGCCCATATAATTTCCCCAATAGATATAAGTGCCGTCGTCCGCCAGCCCTAACGGGCCATCCTGATTTTCAGCAATCACTTCAATCGCGCCGCCAGTCTTCAGCCGTCGCAAAACTTTGTCATCGTAAACGCTCGTCCAATAGACATGGGTTGCGTCCAAGACGATGCCGCCGGGTCGATCCTGCATATCAGCCACGACTTCTGGTACTCCCCCGGCCTTGCTGACCCTCATCAACTGGTCCCCATTTGCCGATGACCAGTACACATGAGTTGCATCAAGCGCGATATCTTGAGCCCCTGCTTGATTGTCGGCGAGCACGTCGGCGACACATTGCTGCGCTGTGCAATCGATATTGCACATGGCGTTGCTGCATCCTAAGCCACAAGACGTCTCGATCGGTTCAAACACGCACTCACCGGCGGAACACGTCCCTATAGGGGCGTAGGTTCTAAGTGTTTGTGCGTCGGCGCAAACGGCCTCGGGCGCCGTTCCATCGCACGGTGTGCCTTCGTTTGCAGGGTTCAAACACCCCAAAAGCTCCATATCCGCCAGATCTTCAGCGCCATCTATGGAAGCATCACAGTCAATACAAGTATCGAGACCCATATCCGCAAGATTCTGGTCGGGGGCCATATCAACAACGACCTGCATTTCCCCCGTGTCTGCCCCATTCGTGTTCGAATTAACGGCACGCTGCTGCGTATCATCCGAACATGATGCAACCAAAAAACAGAATAAAATAAATAAGTTCTTCACGCCGAACCTCCGTGAATTGGGCACTATCACCCCTTCGTAGTTTCGTCTAATGCACTCCCAGACGAAATGCGATGATGGCGCACCGGATGGCGTGCGGAGGGTATTCGTAGTATTTCCCCAGAATGCACCAACTAGAAAAAATCCCATCGGAGCTACGCGAAGAATTCGACGACCTGTCATTTCTTGGACGTGGCGGACAAGGACTCACGTTCCGAGCCACCCGTAAGTCCGACCAAAAAGAAGTCGTCCTAAAAGTGCTGGATTTCCTTGAGCTGAGCTCTTGGAAAAACTACGACCTTTTTCTTCGCGAAATCGCCATCCTCAAGACGCTAAATCACCCCGCCGTTCCCAAGGTGCTGGCTGTCTTTCCGGAAACGCCTCAAGACAACGAGCCAGAGGCCGTTGTGTTGGTCCAGGAGTACTTCGAGGGCGACTCGCTCAAAGCATTGCTCGACGAGGAAAATGAAGCGTGGAGCGAAAAGAATGTGTTGGCGTTTTTGGCGGAGATGCTCGAGATACTCGCCTACCTTCACTCGCTAAATCCTCCCGTTGTGCACCGCGACATCAAGCCGTCGAATATCATCCTTCGCCAAGACGGCAGCTATGCGTTGATTGACTTTGGCGCGGCCACCTCGACCCAAAAAACCAACGCGTCGACCTTTGTCGGCACCAACGGGTACATGGCTCCGGAGCAAATGATGGGTCGGGCCGAACCACGCTCCGACCTCTATTCGCTTGGTGCGACGGCGCTGCAACTCGCGACCGGTTTACATCCAAGTGATTTGACGCGAGAAAACTTCGCATTTCGTCTTGACGATCTTGGACTCAGCCCAAGACTTTTGCGGATTCTGGAGAGACTTGTTCACCCATTGCCCGAAAAACGCTTCCAGGGTGTCCGTCAGGCTCAGCAGAGACTGAATCCATCGCAAGACCTCGTGAAGGCCGATATTAGTGAAAATGGGTTCAAATTAGTTCGTCAAGACGACTGTACCAATATCCTTCTGCCTAGACCACATCTCGGCCTGATAGCCCTTTATGCGCTAATCAGCGTCATGGGTGTGCTTGCTATTTTGTTCGAAGGCGCCTCCAGATTTCAGAATATATCCGTACTTATCTGGGCCGGTTTAGGCATCTTTCAGTTAACGGTACCTGGACGGGTTCTTATCGACGACGAAGGCATTCGGTTTATGCGAGGACTCGGACCATTTTCCCGCGTCAAAGCTTGGGCTGTCGACGATATTTCCGATATTCGCTCGCAGAAAACAGGCGCCTTTCTTACCGTCGTTGTTCAGGATAAAGCCGGGAAAAAACAAAGTGTTGGTGCGCTCTCGGGCGCGCAGGCTCAGTGGTTAGTTCGTCACGTACTTGAAGAACTTGAGGAAAGGCGATGATTCAGAGCCGATTTGAAATCCTAGAGACCCTTTCCCGACGTAATTCGGTTCAGACCTACAAATGTCTGGATGCTGAGTTCGGCGTCATTGTTCTGAAGGTCTTTGAATCCGTTTCAGAGCAACAGAAGTTTCAACTTCAGCACTTCAGTAAGTCGCTTGCCCGGGTCTCTCATCCTGGACTTCAAGAGCATCTAGGCATCTTTGAAGACGGTGAGCAGGTATCGCTCGCCTTCCGATGGATCGAAGGATTGACGCTCGCTCAAGAGATCGCACGTGGCGTGCGTTACTCGGACGAAAAGCTTTTCGGATTCATGGAGCAGGCCCTTGAAGCATTGGCCGTGGCACATGGTCAAAACCCTGCGTTGATTCATCGGGACATCAAGCCCGAGAATATCGTCCACACGTCTGATAAGTGGGTGTTGATCGATTTTGGCGCATCGCGTGAGGCCGTGCTTGGTGATGGCGAAGTGAGCGTGATCGGCACAACCGGCTATGCAGCACCAGAACAATTCTTTGGACAGGCGTTTCCCACCTCAGACCAATACGGACTCGCCGCAACAACGCTGCACCTAGCGACGCATCGCCATCCGACAGATTTCCCTCTGCGAAAACTCAAACTTGAAATCGACCAAGCCGGACTTTCTCTTGGCCTGGAAAAAGTCCTCGATCGGATGCTCGCTCCTGATCCAAAGGAACGATTCCTGGATGTTGAGACTGCGTTGAAAGCTGTGCTCAGCGGCGCCGGGATGGAAGATTGGGAGTTTGCGTTGGAACCGATAGCAGACACTCAGACTGTGCTGTCGGCCCAACCAAACGGCGACGAAGTCGAAATCATGATCGGTGCCCGCAGCAATAAATTGTACTTGTTCTTAAGTGTTATGGCCCTCATTGCGTTGCCTGTTAGCTCGGCGCTCTTCCTTGCCTTCAACGGGTTTGAACTCTCTGACTCCTATCTGTTGTTGGGGATGACTTTTGTAGCAACCGGTCTTTTCGTGCTTCCAATTATCCGTCGCGAGTGGTTTGGCTCACGGGTCTGGCTACTGACGTTGACGCCAACCGGATTCCGTTTGGAACGAAACGGAAACCTATTTTATGAGGGTTCCCGACCAACTGAGCTCACGCTAAGTAGAGGACTACTCTTAGAGATGATGGATCGCGGCCTAGATAGACGCGCACCAGTCAAACTAAGACATGAGGGTGGGGTTTCGAAGACGTTCGGCCATTCGATGAATGCAAATGAGTCGGAAGTCCTACAAGAGGTCGTCGATTCCTATTATCGCCCGCTTCGCGCAGAGCCAGTGAAACAAATTCAGGCCGACTCGCAGGCCTTGGTCACGACGAGGGCGACTGATTTCCTGCAAGTACAGAAACGGCCGAATCCTTTGCGGTCTCTGGCTTGGAGTCTGGTATTCGTCCGCATTTTGCCAGCGACGCCTAAACGGAAGGCGTTTTTCCAAGGAATTCCTACAGCTGCTCGAACCCAATTCGAGCATCATGGCTTTAAGACTGCAGGATATAAGAAGGAATCCGTTCTTGGACTCCCGGCAGAAGAAATGGAAGTCTTTTTCAGCGAAGACGGAGCAGTGGCATTGCAAGCCCGCCCAGGTGTTTTTGGAGAGTCCGATAGCGATTTCACGTATTACCTGTCTTCGGTCACAGATGATGGGCGGTATCGCCTTACCTGGTCCCATAGAAATCCCAACACTCAGAGCAGTGGATTGGTCGTTTCAGTCGGGTCCAAAGGCAGTTTCGAAAAAGATCTCGAGGCCCACCGAGCCTGGCTCATGGAAGTGGCTGAACGACATGGTGCGAATCCCATTCAAATTTTGTCGATGGAAGATAAAATTGCGGCGACGAAATATTACTCGCTCCATGTGGAGTCTGTTAAAACTTCGCTAATCATACTCACGATGGGGCTTTCCGTTATCTCCATGCCGGTCATGCTCATCTGGATGATCTTTATGAGCATCTAATCCGGCTCGGCAATCAAGTAGCGTTGGTTTCGCTTCAAAGAATCACGACGGTTTTACGAGCCTGTTGTAGCAAGCAGGCCGGCCGCACTCGTGATGGCATGTTTTAATCCCAGTCAGCATCTCCTCGCTTCAAATCTGAATCGCGGTCCCGAACATGGAACGTGACACCTGGATTTATTCCCCCGTAAACTCGCTTGTACGGGTGATGACTCCGGTGGTCTCTTGGAACACCAAAACATGTTCACCATAGAAATCAACCACCTCTACTTTCCGCGAACTTTTGATCAGACGATGAAGAGCGTCCACGAAATCGAGCATGGCCCAATAACCGGCGCTTGTTCAAGAACGATGACTTCCACACCATGAACGAGCAGCGCGATTCGCTCGGAAAAACATATCCTCAACTCAGCCAAAGATAGGTTTTTTAAGTCGGGTTGTTTCACCACCTCATTTATTTTTGTCGGAGCCATGCTCTGAATCGTAAATCCCATTTCATCCCGTCATTTGTCGGGTTTCGCGCGATCGAGTCGCCTTACCTCACCACTAAGGATTTTTATGCTCTTTCGGATAGTCGCACTCACGCTCGTCGTATTGACCCTCGCCCCAGTGACAACTTGGGCCTGCGACCCTGGTTATTGTGTGACCTCCACGGTCCCTGCCAATCAGGAAGCCGGCGTCCCGGTCGATAGCCGAATTTTTGTGTTTTTTAACTCGACGCCTGGATTTACCGAGCCGCAGTCGGGACTTTTGCTGGTCGAGGCGGACACTCAACAAGGGATTCTTGGGTCGGCACAAGTTTTCAACGGACATAATCCTGATGCCGAAGTCGGAAATTACGTCGCGGTTCTGGAACCGCTTTTCCCACTTGCACCAAACACGGAATATGAACTGGGATTTGGCGACGGCTCGGTCTGCGGGGCGCCTTCGCTTAAGTTCACGACGGGCGAACAGAATGCCGTGCCGCCTATATTCGGTGGCGCAACTTCGGTAACAACGACGTGCATCAAACCGCCCGCAGAACCTACCAGTTGCGATGATAATGATGTCTTTCCACGGGTCCGATTCACCTTCGACAACCCGGTGCCTGAACACGCCGCAGGGATTTTGGTTTACCGCGCTGGGGGCAATGAACCAATCGCCCTAGTGCCCACCCCAACGGCAAGGGCGGAGTTGCTTCCTGCCACCCTGAACGGCGTCGAGGACTGTTTTGTGGTGCGGGCCATCGGCCTGTCTGGCATCGAGGTAGGAGACGCCGAAGTGTGCACATCCACCGCCGAAATCTGCGCTGACGAACCGACAGAGGACATGGGAAACCCGCACTCGGACATGGGTCTTCCAGTCGACGACGTAGGTACGCCCGAGCTTGATATGGGAATCGTGGATATGGCCGACGATTTGGTTACCCCGTCCACTAACAACGGTTTGGGCGAGGCTGAAAGCGGTTGTGGATGCGGCACGTCTCAGGGTCCGGCCGGCTCGTTTCTGCTGCTTGTCTTTGGCTTTCTGTGGGCGCGACGACGTTGATAGAGCGTGGTGCCGTAGCGCGTCTGCTGGTCGTCGGCGTCGAGTGTTATCTGGGCCGACGTCACCGAGAGCCCGCCGGCCCACAGGTATCGATGGGTTATCGTGCCATTGATTTTCCGGCCGATACGACGTTTTAACCCGTCGTATTGGTAGGTCAGCGTGCGGCCGTCTGGCAGCACGACTTGCTGCAGCTCGCCCATCACACCGTAGGTGTATTGCGTGATGGCGGCGCCGTCCGATTTTCGGGTGCGTTGGCCCGCCGCGTTGTACTGATAAAGCGTGCTGCCGTAACGTGTCAGCTGGTCGTCGGCGTTGAGCGTTATCTGGGCCGACGTCACTGTTTCGGCGGCGGAAACCAACCCGATTCGGTTGGAATTCGAATCGTACGAATATGTGGCGCTCACCACACCATTCATGCGGACTTCGACGATTTGGCCAAGCAGGTCGTAAGCATAATCGTGCGTGGTGGTCGTGCCTTGAAGCGCCTCTTGCGCTTGGGTGATGCGGCCCAAATCATCGCGGGTGTATTGCACACGTAATAAATCCGCGCTGGTGCGTGCATGCAGTTCGCTGAGTTCTCCAAATTCGCTGTACGTGTAGTCGACCTGCGCCGTTCCGACCTTTCGCTGATTCAAAAAATACGTGTTGGCCAAGTACGAGAGCGACTCAGCACCGATTTGCAGCGGCAGGCCGTCGTTGTCGTAGGTGTAGTCGATGACCTCGCCGTTGATCGACATCGAGCCAAGGCTCAGCGTCGTTTGGCTGGTGGGCATAGGTCCGTCCCACGTAAACGCGACCTCTGCATCATGTCTCCGTAGTGTCTTTTCCCATCAAAGTTTGGCTCATTATCCACGATGAAGCCTTTTGTTGAATTTCTGTAGGATTAGGCCAGTAAGGGTTCATAAGTCGTAGGCGATTAAACCGATTTGCATTTTCGATCGAAATCCATGGGGAAGGTCCAAGCCAAGGAGTCGGTTGCACCGAACGAATGGTTGCCAACGGCAGTGTGATCCGCTTGCTCCCGAATAAGAACCTGGAAGCGACGATGTTGAGTTCTTCCCCACAACGAATTGCACGAAATCGATAGGTCTCGGCCCAAAGGCCCATTATTGGAATTTGGATCAATATCAACATCTTGAGATTGGAATTCACATTCTCGATTCGACTCAAAAGCCAACAAACCAATAAAATGACGCCAATTCGAATTGCCCGACTTATGAAATCATTTGGCAATCGAGCGTCGAACTCAAAATGATTTTCAGACGTTATCAGGCGAAAAGTCGAGAGCATTAATATCCTATTGTTTTTACGGTTCTTTTACAGACTATCAATAATCACTCGGCATCATAGCTCTTTTTCGATTATTCTCTTGAATCTGCGGGCCTATGTTTTCCAACCCTGGACCCACCTCATTTACGATTTCATCTGCACGATCAAGAGTCAGGCCAATTGCGGTCCCGATCCCGGAACCGAGCAAAACCCCAGAAATGCCTCCTATCAATCCAGCGAGAGAACCGAAGCCGCTACCGATAGCGGAATGGAGGCCGCTTTGGGCATTAAGGGCTATCTGGTCTTCAGGTGGGACACCGCATCGATCTAAATTGGCCGCGGAGATTCTTGTGCCAGCATAATATGCCCCAATCGGTGTCAGGGCTCCCATCCATCCGTATTTCAAGCCAATCCAGAAGTCGCTGAAGCTGCCACTTGTAGAGTAGACATTTGCGGCTCCGGAAGACACGGATGAAACTACCATCGATATCAGAAGCGAAGTCAGAATTGGCTGTAACTTCCCTGCATTTGTCCCGCTCCAATCAACTAAATTAACCGGGTCGTTGCCCACATAGATGTACAGATTGGCCTGCCCACCCCCAAACGCCACCGGGTCTCGCGCCGTCCATCGACCAGTTTGTGCGTCGTAATCCCGCGCTCCAAATCGAGTCAGGCTGGTGTCGGGGTCGTAAAGCCCACCCGCAAATCCAAAGGGTTGGAAGCCTGGATTGGTGTCCAGCAACACCTGACCAAACGTGTCGTAACGCAATTCTTGGACGACCGCGCCACTCGCGGCGTTGACCACAAATCGCACGGAGCCCAAATGGTCGCGCACAAACACATAGGACACGCCGCCCCGCACCATATAGTCCGGCACATTGAGGCCGGTTCCGTAAACGTAGGCGGTGGTGGTGATGCCGTTGGCATCAACCTCAGCCACGGGCGAGAGCCCGCCGGCCCACAGGTATCGATGGGTCGTCGTGCCGTTGATTTTCCGGCCGATTCGGCGTTTTAGCGCGTCGTATTGATACGTCAGCGTTCGGCCGTCTGGCAGCACGACCTGCTGCAGCTCGCCCATCACGCCGTAGGTGTACTGAGTGATGGCGGCACCGTCTGATTTTCGGGTGCGTTGGCCCGCCGCGTTGTACTGATAAAGCGTGCTGCCGTAGCGTGTCAGTTGGTCGTCGGCGTTGAGGGTTATCTGAGCCGAGGTCACTGTTTCTGCCGCAGAAACCACGCCGGTTCGGTTGGAGTTCGCATCGTAAGAATACGTGGCGCTGACGACCCCGTTCACGCGAACTTCGACGATTTGGCCTAGCAGGTCGTAGGCGTAATCGTAGGTCGTGGTCGTGCCTTGAAGCGCCTCTTGCGCTTGTGTGATGCGGCCCAGATCATCGCGGGTGTATTGCACACGCAACAAATCCGCGCCGGTGCGAGCACGTAGCTCGCTGAGTTCTCCAAATTCGCTGTAGGTGTAGTCGACCTGCGCCGTTCCGACCGTTCGCTGCTTCAGAAAATACGTGTTGGCCAGGTACGAGAGCGACTCGGCACCGATTTGCAGCGGCAGGCCGTCGTTGTCGTAGGTGTAGTTGATGACCTCGCCGTTGATCGACATCGAGCCAAGGCTCAGCGTGCCGTCTTCCCACGTCCAATCCACGCTGCCGTTGACCGCGCCGCTGGTTGTTTGGCTAATGGGCAGCGGTCCATCCCAGACAAACGCGATATTGGCTTCGCCGCCTAGAACCTCGGCCAAATGGGCGTCTTCGCCGTAATTGAAGTCGTATGTATCGACACCGACATTAATTTGGTCGAGTCGATTGCTGGAGTCGTAGGCGAGTGTCCATCCGCGGCCATCGCCCATCGTGGCGGAGGTCAAACGGTGGTCGAGGTCGAACACGTACGAGTGCAGCGTTCCGCCTGGTGTCGTCATGTCCAGCATGTCGCCGCGGTAATCGCTGTTCATCGTGTAGGCTGGACGATCTGGCGGCGAGACCTCGGTGATATTGCCCAAAAGATCGTAGGCAAAATCGACAGAAGTCATGTCGACTCGGGTTCCGCGGGTGACTCGTCCCATGGCATCGCGACTTAGGCGGACGGTGCCATCGGCGCCAGTCACGGATTCGACAAATCCATCCACGCCATAGGCTGTGCTCACGCTTCGTGCGCCTTGAGTTACGCGTATTGGCCGATTGCGTGTGTCGTATTCAAAAACGACAGGCTCTATTCCTGGCGACTCCACACGGGCGGGACGGCCTTCGGTATCCAGCATGGTTTTGGAACGCCGATTTTCGGCCGATTCCGAGGATAAGGTGAGAGTGGCTCGGTCCCAAGTGGTTTGGGCAACACCACGCGAATGCCTCAGAGTGCGGGTGAACGAATCCAGTCCTGACTTCAGGTCGAAATCCGCGTTTAGCGCAGAAAGCTCAGAGGACACTTCTGTGCGCAGTCCTGACGGCGTTTCAAGCCAAGCTTCGGCAGCGTAGCCAGCAATCATTCCGTAGATGGGATGGGATTGAGTCCGCGTGCGGGACTTGGTTCCGTCCTGCGCAAAAGACTCGGACCAGCCGTCACGAAGCTGGGTGGTTCCACTTTCGAAATCTCCAGTCGTGACGCGGTTGTCGGCAATTTGATTATTGGGCGGTGTCGAAAAATAAGTGGTTTCACGGCCTGCAGGACTGGTGAATTTGACGGAGTTTCGATCTTTGTCGCGCTCAAGACGCGCCATGCCGCCATTGGGTTGTTCGTCTGAAATCAGGCGACCGGCGAGGTCGTAGGAGAATCGCCATTCTTCGCCGCGCGGATTCACCATTTTGGTCATCAGACCGTTGTCGTATTCAAATTGATATTGCTCGCCTTCAGGGCTTACGAGCGAGGTGAGCATGCCGCCCGTGGTGGTCAGCGACCATTCCACGCCGTCGGGTCCAATAATTTTGGTGGGTTCACCGTTTTGACGGGCGACCTCGGAGGCATTTTGATCACGGTATAAAACCGTGAGCAGACGACCTTCGGCGTCGTATTCGAAGCGAAGCAGCTCGGTTCCGGTCAGAGCATCGAAGGTCGCCAAATGTCGGCCTTCTGGCGAGAACTCGTCGACCGATGAACCGCCGGGGGTGGGAATCTGGTAGTTGGCGCCTGAATATCCAGGGAACATTTCGCGCAGGCGAACGATTTGGCCGGGCAAGTTGAAGACGATCTCGGAATTTGACCCGATCGAAAACGGATAACCGGATGCGACTGGCCGTTTGGCCGACTCATTGTCGAGCGCCGCGCGTCCTATATAGCCAAAGAGCTGTTCATGGAATGCTTCGGGAACCTCAAAAACCCCTACGCGAGGGGTGAGCGTTCCGTCGTCCTCCACCTGCAGTACGCCTGCCCCTGCGTATTCTGGCTCGGACGAGTTGAGCGAGATGTAAAGGATATCTCCCGGACCCACTTCCATGTGGGCAATCGAGGGAAACTCGCCAGGAATCGATTGAATCACGCCATCGGCACGTACTTTTCGGATGATGGACCGGTCAAATGAGGATGTTTCGGCGAAATACAGATCACCGGACGGGCTGACGGCGAGCGCCTCTAGTTGAGTAATGCCGGCATCCGATGCCGGGCCGTCGTCCCCACATGGCGCGATGTCTTCGCCGCTTGCGATGACTTGTCGTATGCGACCGTCGGTCGTTCGACGGTAGACTATCCGTTCGCAAAATACACGGTTCCGTCGGCGGTGATGTCCATCGCAGCCCAGCTACCGTTCACATCAGTTGCAAACATGCCGTCGGGAATCTCGAGTGCATCGCCGCCACCGATCATCTTGTGAATGGTTTTGTCGGCGTCGACTCGCCAGATCGCGGATTCCGACTGGATATAGAGCCGGCCGTCCTTTCCGACGCGGATGCGTTCCACATAATTGAAACGAGCGTCTAGCGCTTTTTCGCCGTCGCCGGATTCTTCTGTCCAATCGGGTACAAAGTCGGCAGGAAACTTCCCAGCGATCGTGTGGATCTCGTTCGTGGTCGGGTCGATGGCACGCACGCTAAAAGTATCGTGAACATAGATTGTGCCGTCAGGGCCAATGGCCTGGGTCAGTCCGCCGCCAAATGTCCCGGACGTTTTTGCGATTGAGCCATCGGCAGGACGTTCAAAACTGAATTCGCCGTCCGAAATCACTTCAAACACGCGGTCATTTGGACCCGCCACAAGGTCTTGTCCGTTGCCGTAATACATGACGCGTCCGACCGGGTCGTAGCGGTGCTGAGGCCCGATCGTCCAGCCTCCGAGGCCTTCTCTCGCGACGTCGTAGGTTCCCACCTTGATGGTCTGGGTATACTTGCGTTTGATGACTACCAATGCGCGGTCGAGCCCAACCTGCACGCCGTCTTCAGCCGGGTAACTTCCGAATTCCGGCGGAAACTCAGTGACGCCTGTGGGAAGGATTACGAGGACATTAGGTGCGGACCTACCGACATAAGGAGCCGGGTAAACCAAGGCCACCTCGATTTCGACTTCGGCTGCGCCCTGAATGGGTCTACCAAAGCCATCGAGCCCGTCCCAAATGAATTCCTCGATGTTTGGAACGGCACCGATATCCAAAAATTCGCGTTCGTCCAGACGTTGTCCCGCCGCCGTGACGCTGACTTTGGCGGCAATTGGAAGGGATGCACCGGAGGGACGAACGGGAACCTTGATGACCGGCTTACGGCCAGCGACACGCGAGCTCTGGTAGGTGAGTTCAAATGGCGTTCCATTAAGTGGAATGCGCTCACCAAGGGTCTGATTGGAGCACCCAATGATGGAGCCTGCTTCTTGGCCGGAGGTGCATGAATCGGGAAACGTATCGGATGGTGCGGGTGAAGGTGCGGTTCCCGGCGGGTAAAATCCGCCCCAATTGAAGTCGAAAGGGCTGAAGTGCGTTGTCGGCACACGCCAAACGGAATCCCCGGCTTTTACCAAAGTGGCTAATTCTTGAAGCTCGTCGTCGGTGATTCCTAGTTTCGACTTTTCTTCGGCGCCCAGTGGGCCGTCTCCCGCGCTTAGAACGGCGCGACCACTTGATATTTCGAGCACATCAAGCACAAGGCCATTGGGCATAGGCTCCCAAACGGTCTGACGCCGATCGTAGAACCCTGAAGGCACCAACGTGCCGGCGTCAAAGTCTAAGAAGTTGTCCACATAAACAAAAACGGGTTCCGAAAACTCCACGCGTTCGGCGAACTCGGCGACGGCTTCGTCCACTGTGAATTCGGCTGCGTAAGTGTAGAGCGATGTGGGCGGCAGTTCGGCCATCATCGCCCGGCGTCCGTCATCTCCGACGGTGACCTCGGTCAGGCGTACATGCAGGGATTTGAGGTCACGACGATCGCCGTTAGGAAAAACCAGGCTGGCCGAAACTCCCTTTGGGAAAATCGCTGCGGTACGCCGGGCTCCGTCGGCATCTTCAGTCTGTGCGCCACTTACGAGTTGAGTCTTGCTGAAATCGACCTGAGTGGCCTGCCCTTCAAGCGGCACCAAAACAATGTCTTCAAGCGATGTTGCGCCCTGATTGCTGTTCCGCAGAACTCGATCGCTGGTCACGTGGCCTTTTGCGGTGACACGTAAAACAAGGCGGTCGGTCGTGGCGTACGCAAAATCAAAAAGCCCGTCGGCGCGTGTGTAGGTGCGGCCGAACTCAGCATCGTTGGCGATGCTGATGGCTGCAGCGGCGAGTGGGACACCGATGGTGTCAACGACTCGACCGCGAACCGTTCCGATCGTGAGCGGTGTGATTTTATTGGGCGTCAGTCCGCGTTGAACTTTTCCGTCCTCGAAGAACCAGCGAGACCGGTCCCATAATGTAACGACGCCGTTGAGCGGCAGGTCCGGCGCAACGACCGCGGGCTCGAAGACACAGAGTTCGTGAGTGAAACAGTCGCTATCAAGGCAATCGGCAAAGCCGTCTCCGTCATCGTCCTGTGTGCTGTCACAAACCTCGGGAGTCCAAGGGCCGGAGGTCTCAGGGTCCGTTTCGGGGCCACTATTATCGTTATCATCGCAGTCGCCACAGCCGAATAGCGTAACGAGAGCAATGATTGAAATCCACCTAAAATGCCGCACGTGTTTCCCCCAAAATGGAACCGTTGGGTGCAGTTTGGACGGCGTAGGTCTGGAAGTCCAGAGGCATTGTGGCGAGCGTATCAGTCGGTGAATCGCAGGCGGGCAGGATGCCCGCGGAACGGTTGCAGAATCGCAATGCAGGGCTACAGGCCTCGATCGCAATGCCGGGCTGGAGCTCGGCGGACCAATCACAGAATCACAAGGCAGGCCATAGGGAGGCTGTCTCTTTGACTTGACGCCAGAAATTCTGGCAACCGTGTCCGGCCGATTTCTGCGATTCTGCGATTGGTGCGCAGGCCCTATGGCCTGCATGCGATTGGTCCGCAGGACCATGCGATTATTCAAACACATGCGAGCCATAAGGCTCGCGGACCCACCGCAAGCGAGCCATAGGGCTCGCGGACCAATCACAAAAACCACCTCTTGTTCG
>Ga0100385_1001463_pt1 | contig 23798 bp, 31 predicted proteins | sample CryGeymeta201509_FD_81543 | JGI IMG/M metagenome (GOLD analysis project Ga0100385, IMG submission 81543) | Groundwater microbial communities from Crystal Geyser aquifers in Utah, USA - Crystal Geyser metaG 2015-09 | ecosystem: Environmental > Aquatic > Deep subsurface > Groundwater | place: USA... | reverse complement strand
TACCTGGCAGTTCCGGTCAGGTTCTTTCCTTCTCTGTAAGGAATATGCTTTCCATCTCTTTGAATATACCTCTTGGCCAGTCCAAAGTCAAGAAGGAAGACTTTGTGGCTGGTTTTATTGTATCCCATGCAGAAGTTATCGGGTTTGATATCTCTGTGGATGAAGTGCCTGTTGTGAATATATTCGATTCTGGCGATCATTTGGTCGACAAGCATGAGGACTGTCTTGAGGGAGAACTTTCTGAGGGTGTTCTCGAAAAGTGATTCAAGAGAAGAACCCATCAAATCCATGACCAGGACGTTGTAATCACCTGAATAGGAAGAAGATTACCTTCGGTGGAGCAGTAGTAGACGTTGGGAATCCCCTTGTCGATGACTGTGGAGTCGTTGTGAAGGTAATTGTAGAGTTTGCACTCATACATCAACTGAGGGTGTTCAGTGGTGCTCTGCTCGAATTTGATGGCAACTTCGAGGTTGGTCTTGGTGTTGATCCCTTGGTAGATCTGTCCGAAGGCTCCCTCATCAAGTTTCTTGATAACTTTGTAGTTCTTGCCAACCTTTTAAGGAATTTGTGGCATAGGACTCAGTACAATTTAAAATAATTAAACTCTCTGTTAGTTAGGATATCGTTAGAACGCTACAACCGTTTTATGGCCCAATCAAGACTATATTCAGTTGGTCGGATTTGAAAGAAGTTAGGTCTTACTCCAAGCATAAAATAATTAAATCTCAAGAGAATTGTTCAATTTTGAATATATGAATGAACTGACAATACTGAATGAAATAATGCATTTCAATATTGTATATTCTTATCGTTTCCATAAGATTTATCATCTGGAATATACAGAAGAATATCATACAATAATATACTTTGAGAATCATCAAGCAAATGTTAATAATTCTCTTCATTAAAATATAATTTGAATACCTTAGCTATCAATGGTTGTATCGTTTTGAATGATGGACCTTTTCATCGTTATTTAAATTATAGAAAATGGATATCGAAGATAGAAAAGGAAATGACTCCAATCTTTTCGACAAAACTAAGACTGAAGAAGGCCCTCATAAAGATACAGGAGGCCCGTTCATGGAGGATGAGCACTCTTCAGCTGGTTTTGGTTTGAATTGTTGCAAAATAGATCCGAAGCAATTGCTGGGCAGGTAATAATGAACATATTTAGTCTCAAGTATCAAGTATTTATCACGATTCTAACCCTGTACTCTTTATTTTCGGACGATGCCAGAACTGCTTTATTCGATCAGCAAGTTGACCTTGTATTCGATGTGATCAGTCTCATCGTCATGGCCATATTTACCATCGAAATCATCCTCAGTGCTTTTTTTATCGACGGCTACTGCCTCTCCTTCTTCTTCTTTCTCGACATAGTTTCGACTATCTCTATTGTTTTTGATGTCAATTTCATCTCTGACATCATTTTTTCCACCTCAACATCATCGTCAGTCGCACAGCTGGCCTCTCAGTCCAAAGCGTCTAGGGCTGCTACCCGTGCAGTTAGAATAGTCAAGTTGTTCAGGATCATTCGTATCATAAAATTGTACAAAAATTCCCAAAAAGCTAAGTAAATAAAATAGCAAAACAAGAAGAAGTATTTGAATAAAGAGAAGGAAAACAACCGTAAGCTGAGGAAGTAATCTCCTGACCCACAAAAGGATAAGTCAGCTGAAGGCCAACATTCTCAGAATTTGATGATCAATGATAGACGTGAGGGTAAGCAAATATACCCAGAGGAGAGAGTATGTTATGGATAAGCTGATTAAATAAGAGAGCAGAACAATGAAGATGCTTTTGATGAAGAGGAAATTGTAAAGGCTGAGAAGAAGGAGTCTAAAATTGGAAAACTTTTGTCAGAACTATCTATCAAGAAGGTCATCATTGTTGTTCTTTTGATGATGTTTCTCATTCCTCTCTTTTCAATTGATCTATATCGAGATCCAGAAAATGCCTGGGACTATTTTTTGGTCAACCAACAAAAATTGCTATAACAAAGCTCATCAACGATTAGTCTAGCCTCGATCCAAGGTTTGGTACAGTATGAGATCGACTTGTTCGTAAATTAAGACAACTTCATCATTCAGTACACTTCTCCCTTCAATGAGTTGCCTGAACTTAATAATGTTGACCTAACGGTTCTCAGAAATGAAGATTTGCTTTCATCTTCCCAGACAATCGATACTACTTTAATTATGTCAAACCACCCCAGTCTGACTCTGAAACAAGCAACAACCACTAACGACCTGACTTCTCTGAACGTCATACTCAATCAAAATCAATACAATCGAAAGCTGGCAGCATTTTCAATTGCAAAAACTCTCTTCATTTGCCTCAGTCTCCTTCTCATCATGCACTTCTTTTCCACCACCATTGATACTTTGCTTGTTGAGCCCATCGAAAGCATGATGGATAAGCTCATGTTGATGGCCAAGGATCCTGAGTCAGCTGCCAAGGAAGATCTGGATACCAATATTTAGCTGGAAACCACCATCATCAGCAATGCTATCATCAAAATTGGTGCACTGCTATCGACTGTCTTCGGTAGTGCGGGTGCTGAAATTATTGGTTCCAATATTATTCAAGAGGGTGACATGAACCCAATGATTGAAGGTAAGAAAAAAGCTGCCATTTTTGGTTTCTGTGACATTAGAAATTTCACTGAAATTACTGAAGTTCTTCAGGAATAAATTCTTATTTTTGTCAACAAAATAGGCTCTCTCGTCCACGAGTCAGTCTACAGATATGGAGGTTCTGCTAACAAGAACATAGGTGAAGCCTTTTTGTTGGTTTGGAAAATTCCTGAAGAAAAGTACGCCCTTGATACTGTTACTAACCATATTGACTGGCTTGACAAGAAATACCTAAGTGTTTTGGCTGACTTCGCTCTGTTGGGATTTGTCAAGACTCTCATCAAAATTCACAAAGATCCACTTGTTTTGGAGTATGGGCTTGATCCTCGTATCAGAAAGATCATAGCAAATTACAAAGTATCGATGGGCTTCGGTCTTCATGTCGGATGGGCTATTGAAGGTGCTATTGGCTCTGACTACAAGATTGACGCAAGTTATTTAAGTCCTAATGTCAACATGGCTTCTCGTCTTGAAGCTGCTACCAGACAATTCGGAGTAGATTTCCTCTTGAGTTAAGACCTTTACAATCTCTTGACTCCTGAAATGAGAGAATATTGCAGAAACATCGATCGTGTTACTGTCAAAGGAAGTGCAAAACCGATAAGACTATACACAGTTGACCTATGCTACGATAGGCTGACTCCATCTGTTCCCAAGGATGTCAAGTACCCGAATGCTGAAGACAGACCTGACTCAGAGGACAAAAGAGCTCTAAACATGGAGTATTTAAAACAAGAAGAATTAAGAAATTACTCAGCTAAGGTATATAGTCAATCTAACTTAGAGATTCGTCATGGGCAAAAAATAATTAAGATAGGTCTTAGTTGACTCAATTCCAGATTCATTCAGAAAAAGTTTTGATTTGGGTGTCAATGGCTACCTTAAAGGCAAATGGGCCGATTCAAGATTGCAGTAATTATTTTATTATGCAGTTTATGCGAAGCACTAAAGTTCAAAAACAACGACGGTCCGACCAAAACTTTGCTAAATTATATGAAGAAGAGCAACTTCGTTACGCCAGCAGATTGGAAGCAATATCGACCTCTGACTTCTAAATGATATGATAGTTCAACTTACTTTGATATAGATATCATCATAATTTTCACAATCATTCAGCTCCCTCCCTCCTTTCTTCATTCTCTTCATTTAATTTTTCCTCGGGTTTTTTCACAGGAGAAGGGGGAATCTCTTCACGAGATTCAATCTCTTTTTCAGTGGTTTTGATCTCTTCTTCATTTTATCTTGGAGCAGGTTCAGGGAATTACTATTCCTTTTCCTCTTGTTCTTCAGGTTCATCCCATTATTCCTCGCTAATTTTTCTGGGAGGTGGGTCAATAATTTCAGTTTTGTCTTCATTACGGTTTACAATGACAACACCTCCAACCTGAGATGCTCCGACTTCTTCTTCATCTTGTATCCATCCATCAAGTGTTTGCTTGGAATAAAGAGGCCTTCTCTTAGGCTCTGCAATTTATCCTGTTCCCTCCGCAGGCTGAACAATGAAAGCTCCGCCAATAGGAGCTGCTGCTGACTCGTCTTCTTTTTTCAAGGGACTTTCCTATAATTCTGTTTATTTTCTCAAAAGCCTTCTTTTTTCTTCAGGTTGAGAGATTTTTTATTCCTTTTGAGGTTCTTCCTGAGGTTATTCGGCTGATCGATTCATTAGCTCTTGCATCATTAATGCGTCCAAATCGTCTTCATCTTTTTTCTTGCTTGGAACTCCAACAGACTTTGATATTGCAACTCCACCATTAAATGGTTTGGGTGCCTCAGCTTCCCGCATGCTTTCAGTCAGGATAAACTTTATTCTGTCCTGATTGAGATTTTCAGTTTCTTGAGTGACTTTTTCAATGACTTTGTCAAAAGATTTTTCGATTTTGATGCACTTGGCCTTGACTTCTTCAGATCTTTGCTTTTGAGTTTCGAGAAGTTTATAGAAAATTTCATTTGGACTTCCCCAACTCTATTGGAATCCTTTGCTGATCAAGAAATCCCATTTCAGCTGGTAGATACTCAGTTCTTTCATGGCCTTTTTATAGTGAAGTTCATCTCTGCTATTGAAAGAAGGATTATTTTTCTTGCAATGTTCAAGCTTCTCCCACATTCTAATCGAAATCATTTCGCACATTTCAAAATACACTTGACATAAGTCAGCATTACCCATTCTATCAGAAGCCTACATATTGAAAAATATACCTGAGCAGGGACAGACATGTCGGGGCATCTACCTTTGATTGTTCTTTCCATCATACTGATGATTTCATTGACATCCTGCTCAATTTTGGGATTTTTCTTATGTGTCTCCAAACTTGCAGCGTATTCTTCTTTTGAAACATCCAGTTTTTCGAGAACAACCTGCTCTCTTCCTTCATATAGTCTGGCCACTTCAGTTCTGAAGGCGATTTCGAGATCTTACTAAATGGGCTGTCCGTTTGTTTTTTTATTGACTGCTTCAGCATAGCTATTGCAAGTGGTCAACAGCTGATACTTGATCTATCTCAAAGCTTGCTTGGTTTTTTCGATGGGAAGGGGTCTCAGCTTGGAATTTCTAGCTTTTGACAGATAGTTCACCATCAAATATGAGAGGCCAAGAGCACCTGCGAAGACCAGGTATTTCCATAGATTGGGGTCTGACTTCTTATCCATTTGTTGATCAAGATATTAATATCACAATTAAACCAATAATGTTTGGTGTACTTTTATAATTCAAAATCGAGTAAGTCTATGCTTCAAAATGCCCTTTACTAACCCTCAGAACTATCTTCCATTCGAAAGCAGAATAGTTATCTCTTGAATTTCCATAAAATAAGTACTGTAACATCTGAACGAAGTCTTCTCGTGTCTATCTTTCACATGATGTTGGGACTTCCTTCATAAAATTTCATCTTGGACTCTGATGTATTCACAATCAGTCTTTAAATCCCAGAAGTTCCTCATTTGAACAAGCGAGTACTGGTTTAGTAGCTTTAAAGACTCCTAAATATTGGCAACATGCTTCAGTATTTGAGAACAGGGGTACAAAGATTAAAGAAAAGCTCACAAAAGATTTTGTAAGCCTTCGGAAGTGGTCTTCAAATCATTCAAGTCGACATTGAAAGGAAGATAGTGAATAAACTGAAGACACTTCATCAAGAAGAGGGCAATATAAAAATGAATTAGTCAGAGTTACTTTAGAGCAAAAATCAACCAATTTCTTTGTTGGAAATCTGCACAAGTTTATCAATTGAAAAGTAACAGCTCACAAAAATTCATGGGATCATTTCTCAGCTACCAAACCACCAGTCCCTAAATAATGAAGACATGCATCGAGCATCCATATTTTTGCTGAACTATCACTACCAACAATGCCAAATTGAGAATCTGACGTAAACATAGTTCTCCCTCAACATTCCATTCAGATAGTGCCTGAAGGTGTACCTTGATATATGTAAATCATGGATCTCCTTTGATGAAGCCAAGTTATTTTCATACAACAACTGTGGCTTTTTTGTTGATCTAACTAGAGCTATATCCATGGATGGAGATCGCTTCTTTGACGTTGCCAAAATTGTGAGAAAATAGCTGATACCTGAGCTTTTTTCAACTAATTTCATGAGAATAGTCTAGCTGGGAAAAACAGTTCAGTTTATTAAGCTGTATTTTAAAGAATAGTAGCTACTTCTCTTTCATCGCTTCCTCGATACAGACAATTAGTTTTCTCAGCTATTTAAATTGTTTGAGCCAGTTACTCAACAACCATTTTTCGACACAAAGAGGCCAAACAAAAGTTGTAGGACAATAAGTCAAAGATGTGTTCAACCTTCAAAGCATTATGAAAGGAAAATGTATAAAACGTAGGACAACCCTTTTAATATTTTTGATAGCCAACCTTCGTTTCTTCAACTCCGGTTCAACCAATCAGAGATGCAAGTTGAACCAAGTCAAACTAACATCAAACAATCTCCAAAACCGATCTTAGTTTCAAACCTATAGCTCTTGAATGAATCCAATTAAGTGTTGGAAAGGATTGCTCTAAAGTGCAAGATTGTTTTGAAGCAAAAGTTGATAAAAGATTCCATCTAGCGTGCTTTGAGATGCATCAAGCAGTTCGTTCTGCTTGGACAGGGAGACTTCACCAGGTAATTTTTATAACGTTCTTGGCTCTTACTCTAAAGATCAACTGACAGAATATCGAGAAACAATGTTGAAAGAATCATTTAATAGGCCATCAAAGTCAGCGCGCTGGCTACTTCCTATTAGTAGTTCAGAGATGTTGTCAGTTTTGTCTTTCTTAGAACATAGGCTGGAACTAGCAAAGGCTGGAGAGCTTTTTCTCTTACCTTCAAAGCTGAAAAACCTGTTAACTTCATTTTCAACTCTCAGGCCATGCATGACTATGAGTCAATCGGCAATCTTTTGTTCTGCCTCCGACATTGTGAAAATATTTTAGTAGACTTTTGGAGGCAGTCGATCCGAAGTAGGTCTTCACTTGTTCTGAAGACACGAATCACAATTCAAAGATTCTTAACTTCTCTTGAGACCTACATATTCATCTAAATCGAGTCATCGTGGAATAACCTTTTGGGCGTTTTCGAAACATGTGATAGTATACTGACTCTTCTTGAAGCGAATAAATTTTTCCTTGAGGAGTTGAAAAAAGTAACAGTTTAAAACAAGCCTCTGTGTAACTCAATGCTTTCACTCGTCAAGATAGTAGATAGGATAGAAGCCATTGGGAAAAGAATGGAAGAAAATCCAACATTTATTGCTGACAAAGAGATGGGGCAAATTTTGGTATGGTTTCTGAGTCTTCTCGATCAAGCAAAGCATATTCCTCAACTTGCAGACAGTTTCGACTTCAATTTCGATACCACTCACTATTGATCATGATCTATACATAATAAATTGTGATAATGATTCGCATTCTTCAGCGCTGTCGTTTTGGCTTCAGGACAGTCACTCCTGAGGACTACCTGTTCAACCAAAGAGAGGCTATTTGTGCTCAGACAACCAGAACCACAGAGCTCAAACCTTTACCAAGAGCAAATCAAGGAGATGCTGATCTGATCGATGAAATAAAGTTGATCGGAGTTCCGAAACACGAGACTCCTCAAAGCAGTTTAGAGCTGAATGACTAGGTTCATAAATTGACTGCGACTGGAGCAGATCTAATATTTTTGCAAATAGATCCATCTGAGTATATGGCCCGTCAAAGGTTCATGTCACACAAATGTGCCTTGGGAAAGGTAGAAGATTATCGTTTGGATGGGGTGGAGCTCATCGATCCTCACCGTCCTATAACTTGGTAATAAACAGTAGTCAACCTATTTGTCCTTGACATGCTGATCAATAACACTCTTCCAAGCAAAACTTCATACAAGAATGGACTATACGCCTACTCCTATTCTTTCCTGCAGGACAATGAAAACGTTAGGAATTAGATCACTCCACTGTTTGTTGATACTATTGGAAAACACATATTGGGAGGAAAGCTCAACGAATATCCAATCATGAACAAATTTCTCTATACTTCATTGATGGGACGCCATAAGGTCATGCTTGGGGGAATGCCTGAATCTCTCTACAAAATGATTCTGGGAAAATCACTGTCAGTTCATGAAATGAGAGATATTTTCAGAACGATTGTTCTCAAAAATAAATAGCTGACCAACCCTTTCCCCATTGCTAAGGCAGCTGAGAATTTTATGCCTCATATATTTTTGTTACCTAAAGATCTGTATATGACGGCTTTGTTGAAGGAGTCTTTCCAAGCTGCCACGCAAATGGTGGCTACTGTTGGAATAGAACATTACCGGCCCATTCAGGAGTATTGGATTGGCCCTCCTCATGGGGTCAATATGACTCAGGCAACTACGATCCCTGATGACTTCCCAGGATAGACAACAGAGGACCTTATAGAAAAGCAAGCGATACTAGACGTTCTTTTGGAGACAAGAACATGGAGCAAACCTTATCTTTCCAATCCTTTTCCTTACCTTTTCCATGATGTAAGTCAAGTCGGTGAGGAGTAGCTGAAGAATTGCAAGTAGCTATTCCTGCAGCAGTACAGAAAATACTCAAAATTCAAAAATAGAGAGGCCTTGAAGCTATAGGCAACAAAACGGCCTTAACTGTTGTCTTCAAGCGACAGATAAGAACTTCAAAAAATGAGCGAGCAGTTCAAGAATGGTCCTAAACTATCTCACGTGAGCAATAAAATGGATTTGAAGCTATAGAGAGGTGTATTCGAGTTTTTCAAGTGATGAATATATTAGGGACAGTGCGTTTTAATAATTCAATCTTTGAAACCTTTTTGAGTGATTTCGATTATAAAGATGATCGAAGACATGAAAGAATAAACACCTTCCAATCTGATTCGAAGAAGGATAGAGCTGGAAGAAGAAACTCTCAACCTGATCCAGCAAACTCGACGTGAAGTCGCTTCCCTCGAATAGGAGGAACGCTTCGCACGGGCAAAAATCCATTTAGAAGATGCCCTCAAATATCGACATCCCCGGATTGACCGCTTCGACACCTAGCAACACTTTATCTACAAATACTCTTACCAAATACAAACAAACACGATATGGGAAACCCTAGTTCAGGCAATGAGCTTTGTTTACATGTACCTCTTGCTCTTCGATGGATCAAACGAAGACTGGATATACCACTACGGCTCAATCTTCGGTCTAGTCATTTTTTGGCTAGACCTTCTGATGGAGCTACTGCACTTGTCAAGAGATAAGGTCAGAATTGAAAGCAAATTTCCTGAGATTTTCTACGTGAGAGTTGGCCTGTTGATATTTTTATTGGCAGAGCTGGCGATGATGGAACTTGCAGTAACAAACTCTGCAGGTAGACCTATTAATCCGCTAAAGGTTCTGAGAGGATGTAAAATAATATAATATTTAGTACTCCCGATCGTGTTCGTCAGCTAGGTCAGAAGATCCTTCGAGGCCTTAATTTCTGCCTATGAGCAATTTTTAGTGTTCATAGTTTTTGAAGTTGTCGTTGTATTTCTGTTTGCCCTGGTCGGAAATGTCGTCATTCAAGTGCCTGCTGACACTGTCACTGACACCTTCACCAACAATTACTCAAGCCTCGGGCATATGGTATTCATTATGTACGTTACTGGCAGTTATGATGCCTTTCCAGATAATCAGTTATTGGCCTTCTAGATTTCTTAATATTTTGAGGCCTTCTTTCTTGTTTTTATTTTTCTGAACATGTTCCTTTTCAGCTCGATTCCTGGCTCTCTTCTCTTCGACTGCTTCATTGAAACTCGAAGCAAGTATATTCTGGTGGACTAAATCAAAATGCAACACTCACTTATTTTGGCCTTTATTTCCCTAGGGGACACAAATTATGAAATCAATATACAGACAATTATCCACTTCCTGAATCACCTCTATGCAAATCAACCCTAGTCAGTCGATGTAGTTACCTAGCTTTGTCTCAAAATCAACGATGATGGAAACTGCTCAGTCGTAAAATTGATGTTATTCAGCATGTTCTTGAATTTATCCGAATCGGCCGAATTCTTCAATAAACTCCATACCTGAAGCCATCGCCATTATCCGGACTTGAACTCTGGCAATCCATCAAATAAAAATCAAAAAAGTGCCTGCCTTCTTGTTAATTCTTGAATAACAACAAAGTCATAATTTCTCTTGCTATTTTGGCCCTGATTGGAGCCATTATTGGTTTTGTCTGCTTATTCAGTTAGGCTTCGGCTTTGCTGATCCTGAACAAAGTTATTGCTTGTCTCTTCATAGTTGACGTGATAATCAGGATTCTCTCTGAGGGCATTGAAGACTACATCGATGGTGAATGGAATAATCTGGATATCGCCATGATCTTTCTCAACCTCATTTTTTCCTTGGTTGTTGAGGCTCACACTCTATCAGCTCTTTTCAAAATTGTCAGGCTCTTTAGAGTATTCCCAATCCTTAAACTCATTTTCAAGAGTTAATGTCTCTCAATGGAATCCTAGATGCTTGATAAATTCAAAAAGCTGCTCGGCACTGTCGTTATTATTGTTCCTCTGACCGCAAGGTTCATTCCTCTCTTCTTAGTGGCTTATTACATGTTAGGAATTTTTGGCATGGAGCTTTTCTACGATCTATCAAGGCAGCCTACTGACTCTCCCAGCATTTATGATGGACTCTCAAATTTTCAAGACTTATTATACACTCAGTTCTACTTAGTTCAGGTGCTGACTGAAGCTGGGTGGTCAGCAGTTGCCTTCGACTATGCCAACAGAGCAGGCACAAGCTGGGCTCTAGCATTGATATTTTTCGTCTTGTGCCACATGATAGTGGTGCTTGTCTTGGCTGCTGTCCTCAAAGGTACCATTTGGTTTGTCTTCCTCACAGTGGCTCAGCAGCTAGATGAGCAAGAAAGGACTGAGAAGAACTCATAAGCTCAGAAACAAGACATGGCGGATAAGGTAAATAACATAATGGAAGTTGAGCAAAGTGTGAGAGCAACTAATCTTTTCCAATACGACACTATCACCAAAAGGTCACTTTTTGAGTCAAAGGCTGATTCTTTAATCATTGATCAAATTGCAAGCAAATTAAAAAATAATGAAGCTCATAAATCACTAAATGTAAACTCAAAGCTCTACAAATAGTTCGAAGTTGATCCCAGTATTGCTCAGATAGAGTTGGAGGCAACAGGAAACAGCTTCCTTTTTGCAATGCTCAAAGATTGTGAGGGAGGAAATCCTTCCATTTACGTCAAGGAGGAAGTTGAATAATAGGATATTGATTAGTATATGGCTCGGCTCCTCAAAGGATTCAAAATCAATACAACCAAGTTTGAATACTAAATTTAAAACACTCCCATCTTCAAGAAGCATCTCAGAAGTAAGCTTTTTGCTCCCTATCTTCGAGAGACAAAAGAGTCAAATTTGATAGAATCCAATCATATCAGTTATGAAGAGTTTCATGAAAAGAAGAGTCTATAATTTCATGTTTTCACTCTTCACTTGGTTCTCAATATGGCGACTAAAAGATACACTCAAAAATCCTTAGTGCTTAAAGAATTGACTCGGCAAGGGTAAATCGATGAGTATCACATCAAGAATCTTTTGGCTCGAAAACTGGCAGAGTAAAATTTCCAAGTTGATCAAGACAGCATCGTGCGTCAGATGTACCTTTAAGACATAAATCAATCTTCTATTGACAAGTTTGAAGCTGAGTACTTTGCTGACATTTTTGGGGAATCTTTCAAAGAAATCAATAAAGTTACAATTGAACCTCTGATTCACTTGGAATCAACACTGACATACGCCCTCAAGAAATTAGCACGATCGCCTCACATAAATCATTTATAATTTTTCAAAATTTTGGGAGAAATAGAGAGTAACATCAGCAACTGCTTGTTGAAGAAAGGCTCATTGTTTAAGATTGTTTACCAGATCGGATAGGATAAGCCAAGTTGGTTCACCATTCACTACAACACCCTCAATCAGACAAAAGTGACCTTCTTGAAGAAAGGAATCTGGGTTGATGAGGATTATCTTTAAGAGAACGAAATTTATTACGGAAAAGATATATTTAAGACTGGACCTGAACTTTAAAATGAAGAATTATTGACCAAAGCAGCTATCATGAAAAAATTTTACGAAAGCTATGAAACTTTAGCTTTGACAATCCCAAAGAACGACTCCTTCTTTGAGTCAAATCCTACTTTTCATCAATATGACACTTACCTGACCTACATCAACGTCAAAAAACAGCAGAGAATGACCCCTCGCCCATTATAAATAACAAAAATCATGGCAGTCATGTTGACAAAAGAGCAAGAAAGAACCGATGCCGATGAGCTTGGCTATCCTATTTCAGATATCAGGATCAATCCTCCTGAAGATTTGATTGACTTCAAGATAGATGAGGCCGAAGATGAAACATACCTGAAGCTAGGACGTTTATTTGATCTCAATGACGATGAGATAACGGCAGTCGAAGGCTTACCTTTTGCCTTTGTGCTTAACTTTTTGTGTGAAATAAGTGACACTTTCAAGCTGTATGCCCCTAGTTTTGTCCACCAGGCTGAAAAAGTGCTGAATGAGTTTCTCTTCAACTCAATCTTTTGATGATAAAGTTATACTTAATTATATCTATTTAATATTTAGAATAACAATAGGTTGACTCAATCATAAAAAGTATGGTAATATATTTTTGTAGTGCTCCGATTTGCTACTTTCGGGGACAGACTGGAAAATACAGAATTATTTGCCGAGCTTTTCAGTGACTTTCATGATCGAGGCTACGTTGTTGCATCTATAACAGTAATTAGGGGCAGACCAAATGGTTACTAAATTCCTGGGGGTAAACCAGAACTGGAAACCTTCCTGGACGAGTTGATGAGCTCTTGCGATCAGCTCTAGACCATTGATGTGATTGAAGTCACGCACAACCTTAGTTCCAAAGATCCAGCCTGCTCCTCTGTTGTTGGGAGCCCAGGCATCAATATTTTCTGGATCTGACCACATCAAATCGCAAAAGGAGCCTACATTATTCAATAAATACCTTCGTGAGGAATTTCCATTTTTCGATCGATGGTCCTCATTTGATCAATGGTCTTGATCTCGGGTGACAGTCCACCGTGAATGCATAAAATCTTACCATTGACCAGAGCTCCAAGAGGCAGATAGTCAAATGCATCGTTAAAGTACTTCCAAGGAGTTGAGCAGCCATATTTTTTGATAATTTAATCATAAAAGCCATAGACTGTTGTGATTTGTCTGGACTCGTGGTTGCCTCTCAGAAGGATGATGTCCTTGGGGTATTTTACCTTATAGCAAAATAGCAATTAGATGGTTTAGATGGAGTTGTATCCTCGATCGACAAAATCACCAATAAAGATGTATCGATTGCTTGGTAGCTCCCCTCCTACTTTGAATAACTCGAGCACATCGAAAAACTGTCCGTGAATATCCCCGCAGATGGTGACTGGTGCTTGAGTTTCGTGCACGTTGCTTTCTTCGAAAAGGAGCTCTTTGACTTTGTTGCAAAGAGTGCGTACTGCTCTTTCTTCGAGATATTTACAGTTCTTGAGCTGTGCTATCCACTTATCGACTTAAGCCATTTAAATTTGTAAAATAATCAACCATATCATCTCAAAGCCTCGATCCGGCCATCTCTCCAGACTACCCTGTTGGTGGCGCCTCTGGGCTCCTGGTAAACGCCTTCGCCTTCCAGAACACCTCGTCTCCAGATACCTCTGCATATGCTTTTGCTATCTCCATTGTAGTATTCTCCATCCCCTTCACGAGCTCCTCGTTCGTAATGGCCCCGATAAATGCTACCGTTTTTCCAGTGGAATTCTCCATATCCATGCTGCAATCCATGGTGGAAAGAGCCAGTGTACCTACCATCAGGAGTAGTAAGGACTCCTTGGCCTTCAAAGACATCATCTTAAAAGCCTCCTTAATAGACATTTCCGGAATATTTGAGGATGCCGAACTTTTTGGTTCCATATTAATAGTCTCCGCTAAAGAAGTAGTTTTTCCCCTCTTCTTCTCCTTGTCCATTAAGAACGTTATCCTTGAAATTTCCTCGATAGACAACATCCCCAGCAACGTACATACCTTCTCCGTTTCCTCTGCCGTATTTCACATCTCCCTGATAGTAATGACCGTTGGCATTAATGAACCTTCCGTAGCCGTTGGGGAGCCCAGCTGTGAAAGTTCCTTCATAAAAGCCTCCAGAAGGGTAGAAATTCTTCCCAATTCCATGAGGCTTACTATTATACCACTAGCCCTCATATATCACACCTGTTCGAATGAACTTAAAGAACTTGTTTGGCTCAGATACACCTCTGTCTCCTTTCATTCTTCTTCTGCATTCTTCTTCAATCGATTCTGAATAAGTTAGAAAAATACCAAGCTCCTCAAGCCTGTCCATGACTTCAGGTGTGACTCTAGGACGCGAATTGATGAACTCTCCATTTTCCGCATCTCCTAATCTCTTGCTAGGGAGAGACCGTTCGGTCAGATAATTGGGATTTGTATCAGGTCCTTATCGGGGATCTTATTGGAGTTGCTGGGTTATAGGAGTTTTACTGCAAGTTGCACTCGGACTGGTGGAGGTTGGACGGGTGCGATTTGATGTGAAGGATGTGCTGCTGCTTCCATGCATTATGCTTGACCCATGGTTATTTAAAAATTCGTTTAGTTCTATTAAAGCAAACGAACCTATTGACATATAACACATGCCACAATAATAATGATGACGAATAAAATAAAGAAAGTTCAACAATCAGAAAAAGATGTATATCCCTTCCAAAATGAACAGGACATCGGATTATTTACTTTTTACCTGGAACAGCAAAAAGAGAGGCCGAGCTATGCCTCAAATGAAAAAGTGCTCACACCTCAGAATCAGGAACAACGATAATTGTTTACCAAAAAACATTCACAAAGAATAAAAACTACCTCTGAAACATTGTAAGACTCGTTACTAACTTCAGCAAAGAAAAATGAGCCAAAAATACAAGGAGGTCCTCGGATACAGCTGAAAAGAGTAAACAAAAAAATAAAAGATAGTCTTCCCAATGTATTGGATTTGAGCTTTGTCCATCACTCGTAGAGGAAAAATGCATAAAGGAAAGGTTATTTTTCTCGATATGAAACTGAGCCCAAAAAACATCAACCTGTGCCTTCCGAATATTTGCATTCTGTAAACTTAACGCCCTTGAAATAAGCGACAAGCTAAGAAATAAAAGAGCTCTTTCTCCCGAAAAAGCATGCTCTCAATAAATTCATTTCCTCATCTCTTACAGGTCAAAAGGTCAACAGTCAGCAGGAGCAAGCAAAGGATTTCGCTTGTCCAGAGGCAAAGCAGCATGATAGAGCAGGACCAGATTATCTCAACTATCGACCAAAAGAGCTTAACTTTCTACAATTTCTCTATGAGCAGAAGAATCTCCTCAGCTAGAAATTCATTAAGCGAAGAAACAATAAAAAGATCGAAGAGTTGATGGATCTTAAAACCAAAGAAATACAGCTGAAGCGATACAGAATCAATAATGCTCCAGCTATGCCTCATCTGTCAGTATCTGATAGGGCCAAAAGACTATGATATGAGTCAATTTTGCAAAAATCACTTCAGATTATCTAATCCAAATCTTCTTAATCGTAGCAGGGGATATTTTCATTTTAACCAAAGGAAAGGTCGCCTTCTAAAGGCTGTTCTTACGCTATCTCTTTGCTTCCAATCGATCTGCTGTTATTGATGAGAAATTTATCCAGCAAATCAGGATAGCTGATTTCATTCAAATTTTACGAAGCTACTGCCACATAGCAGATTGCTAAATCGATTTCTTCTTCACTCAATTCATTGAATTTGCCAAGAACCTGTTCGATTTGGCATTTTGTGACTTGCTTCTTAGGATTTTTGAATCTCTGAAATTCAAGCTCAATCTTGTTCCGATGTCTAGTCATAAAATCAGCAATCTTGTACAACATCTGTTCCTCCTGTTCCTAGGAAACCAGCTAGAACTATCCGATCACTTTCCTCAAATTGTTAATCAGTACTGCACCTGATATGTCGGTCTCTTTTTCTTAGCTTTGGCATAGGTGTATAAACTCGGTCGCATATTCCTTAGACAAAAAGAAAGGTTATTCTGTCAGCATGAGCATCAGATCTTAGACTGCAAAAGATAGAACGGGAGATGAGCTGATATCTGATTTCAATTATTCAAAAGTGTAGCGATTGTATTTCATTCGGTAGGTTAAAATTTATTTGAGCTCGTCCAAAGATTTTCTGTTTGACTCTTCTTTCTTTGATTGTGGCTTCGAATTTATTTTTTATCTTTTGGCCCATCCTTTACTTTATTTGGTCTTGGGAGCAGATCCCATAAATTATTCAGCTTCATTCTTAGTCAAAACTAACTAAAATGGCTCATCTCCTGTTTGGTAAAATGAGTTGGCATCTTCATATAAAGCATTCTCGGAGGCAGCTAATTTCTTCTTAGCTGATTCCAGTTATTTCTTTAACTTTAAATTGAGCTATAAAGCTTGTTATTTCTCTACCACACTTTGGTGAGTTTTCTGGATTTGAGATTGCTGCTGAGCTCGATATGGATTTGAGCTAATGGGGCGAGTTACTACTTTCTTGGCTGGCCTTTTCTTCTCCTCTTCAAGCTTTTCATTCAAATTTTTATTGTTATTTTTTAGCATTTCGTTGATTTTTGTCAGATTCTCAACTTTTCTCTTTTCAACTGCCAAATCTCTATGCATTTTTTTCTAAATAACCGTTAGCTTTTCCTCTAATTATTTATTCCTCATTTCTAGCTATTCAAGAATCTCTTAATATTTGCCATTCTCAGTTATCAACTCCTTAACCTCCTCTGTTCTTGTTTTCAGCTGAGTTGCTAAACTATCAACTTGCTGCTCGGTTCTCACTCTGTCTTCGAGCTCTGTTTGAAGATGAATAATGAGTTTTGCTTGTTTCTTATTCTACTCGTAAATTGCAAGTTTTTCCTGTTCGAGCTCATTGATTTTGGTATACCTCACCCCCTTTTTGAGCTTGGTAAGTTAATTTTTAAGATTTTCGCCTTCTTACTGTCTTTCACGCACCATTTTCTTGAGGTTAACTACCACCGCATTTTCTTTTTGAGACTCGCTGTGTCCTCCAACTCGTCCACTACGTCCTCCTCTTCTCAAACCGACCTCTTAAAGTTTATTTCCTTTCTATTTTTATCTTTCGAGGACTGCTATTTTGGTCTTAAGTCGAATATTTTCCTCAACCATTTAGTTGAGGGATGTCTTGAGTTGAAGTGTTTCATAGTAGAGTCGTTACTTATCATGAGGTATACGTTTGGGAAGGAGACGTGAGAGATCGTTACTGGTTGATACAATGTTGAGAAATTTTTTATTGTACTTCAAATGTGAACGGGTGTGCTACTCGAATTGACTATCTTCGTGGCTGTGTTGAGCCCAGTAGTTCTTTGCCTTGGCTGACTGAGGTCTGAATATATTGAAGAGTACCTTTTCATTGTTAACTACTTAATATAACTTCAAAAATGACAAAAAGATCATCTTAGGCGACGACTAGCATCAACTGATGTCACCCTGCTGTTTGGACTGAAAAAATCAATGAGGATGGCAGATTCCTCAACTCTAGGTTCAACTTTTGAATCTGGTTCGTTAATGGAGATGACACTATGTTTCATTCTTGTGATCTGGTTCAGAGAGTGAATATTTTTTGGAATGACTCTATTGATTTTCTGAGTCTTTTCTCTTTATGGCTGCTCTTTGACATTGTCCGTCCATTGTCTACAGTTAGCTACTTTCCGATCACCTAGAACATGAATAGTTACTGGCTGCTGGTATTCTTTTTGTTGTCTGTTTGAATAGGCCCGGTCAGATAGTAAAATTTATCCCTAACCTTTTCTTTCATTTAACGGAACTGATTTTTCAAGCTTGTGGAAAGGCAGGGGAGGTAGGTTCAATTAGTTAAAATTTTAGGCATGATGGACTGTGGAGTGAAGAGTTTAAATTGTGGATGGGTAGGCGGTCATTTTGAGAGAGACTGGCAAGTGTCTTGGTTTTGAGATGTTTTGTCTTCTCAGGGATATTTTTGTTCTTTTGGGTTAGTATACTGTTCTTTGTTGGCTTGGATTAGAAGGGGTGGATGTAGTTTGCCAGCAATTGAAACAGTGAACTTTGTCCTAATATTAAACCTGCATCTTTGGCTTTCTTTCAAAAATATATATCTAACCTTCCAATTTCAATCATCAAGTAGCTCTAGCCCATGTTATAACTGTAATTCAAATGAGCACCCATGACTCCTCCATACTCATCCAACAAATCGAACAATACATACTTCAACTTGAACAAATCCATCAACAACTCAACATGAATCTAGCCAATTCTCAGCAACCTCATCTTCAGCTGCTTCAGGCTAAAATCAATGCCAAAATCAAACATTTCGATACAGCTGTATATCAACTTCATTATTCGAATCATTCACCAGCAGGAATCAAACAGTTAGCTAATCATCTTGCATCAGCTTTTTAAAAGACTGTCAAAGAAGCGCATAGACTGTTGCAGATGAAAGTTGGATAAGGAGGCAAACAAAAATTAAAGGAAAAATTAGAATTATTGAATCGGCTTGAAGGAGAGCTTGACGAAGAGTGGTCAGGGGCCAACAAAGGCCAGGAGAATCGACTGTTGAGAAAAATAGGCGAAAATACTTCGATATTAGCAGATCACATTGACCAAACTCAGCTTCGTTCTCTAGCTAAATAATACCTACACAAGGAGTTTTTGGCAATCAGAATGGTGGCATATCGAATGTATCAGTCCTATTCGGAGCATGGACATCCTTAGGTTCTTTAACAGATGGAGGAATTGAGGCAAGAGCAAGAATAGCTCAGTCAACTGCTCTAGTAGTTGAGCTAATCAAACAAAGAGCTCAGAGGCGAATAGAGAAGACTGGTGAGAGAATTAAATGAGCTGAAGAAGGTGAACGAGATGGTGGCCAAGAGATATTTTTAAGCAGGTCATGACAGCAGAGCATGATGATTTTTGATTAAGCTTAAGTGGTTTGATGACTGATGTTCAACTATAAACTAATTATGATGATAAATACACGAGCGACTGACTTGGATGACATTTTAACTGCAAACTGATCCACCTTGACTACTTTATAATCATCATGTTTTCCAAAGTATTGAAGTTTACCCAGCCTCGGCTCACTTTTTGCCCCTCCTCCTTCTTCACCTCATCCAAAAGAAACCTCTCTAACTAAAAAATCCAACAAAGATACTCCTATCAAATGAAAAGGTCCACCTACCTCAACGTCGCACTTGGGTGCTTCGTCTTTGCCATTTGTTTTGCTGGAATTCCCATCTACAGGACCTTCTGTTAGCACATGGGACTTGTCGGAGATAACGATAAGAAGGAGTACACATTCAAAGAAAGCAAAAGTATTTTTGTCGTAATCAAGTCAACAACCTCAAGAAATTTCACGTTCAATTCAGTGGTGAAAGTGACCCAAAATTACAGTGGGAATTTGAACCTGTCGAAAAAGAGGTAATAGTGGGCGCAGCAGAGACAGCCATTGTCTTTTACAGACTTTACAACAAGGAGGACAAGCCAATAGTTGGCTTTTCGACATACAACATCTCTCCAGAAGACTGCAATCTATACTTCTCCAAAATTCAATGCTTCTGCTTCAATCAGCAGTTGATCAATCCCAAAGAAGAGTTACTGCTTCCTCTGTTCTTTTACTTGGAACCGGAAATCAACGAGGACACTGATGTTAATAGAGTATAGAACATTCAGGTCGCCTATACTTTTCTTAAATCAGCCAAGCAAAACTTAGCAGTTTTTGCGGCGCAAGAGCTCAAGAGGATTGAGAACAATAAAAACAGACTGAATGAAATCAGGGCCAAAAAGATGGATATGAGCTTAGACCAGTATCTTGATCATTTGGACAAGCAGTAGCCACAAGAAGAAGTAGAAGAGTCATGTAAATTGAGACAAGACAACAGTGAGGAAATTGAAAGGCTGAAATGCATTAGTGACTTTGAAGCAGATCTCGTCAAGGCTGAGATGATCGCACAATAATTTGAAAGCCCTGAGAAAAAGACAACTTACAGCAAAACTCAAGCTTCAGCAGCCTCCTGATCAATAGCTCTGTATCCTATAATTGAAAATAGTAAATGCCGAAAGCTGTAAAAAAGAGCACGAAATCCCAATCAAAGAAACAGGATCGGAAGAAAAAACTTCCAAGAGGTTACAAAGAGTGTTCGAACTGTAGACATCTTCTTCACATTCACAAGTATGTCTGCGATTAATGCGGACATAAACATGACATGAAAAAAAAGAAAATTGACATTCTGAAAAAATTGAATAAAGTCACACCCAAACTACTGCGCTCTCTTATCGAATTGAATGATTTTAATGAAGTCGAACCACCCAGTCCGAACACCTTTAATGACTTTCCCCTCGGGAAACAGGAACCAGTCGCTCCTCTATAATACAAGAAGAAACGATCAAGCAAGAATTCTGCTAATAAACTGGAGACCCAGCCTCCTTGGACAACTTCAGCCGATCGTCTTCTTTCCTATATCAAAATTCCAGGACATTTTACTTGTCTTTGTGAACTTTAAAATGGAGTATTGATTGCTGAAAGTATCGAGAAGATTGGTACCTTGGACGAGAATGAAAAGATAACAATCAGAGCATATGGACTATCCTCTTTTCACAAAGTGGGAGCAACTTATACAGGAAAAAGTCAACTTTTGTATTTTCAAAACAGAAAGCTTCTCTATAAAGTAGTTGTCAATCACCATATTATGTCTTTGAAAGCGGTTGCAAATCGGGTTGCTCTTCTAACTGGAAGAGGGACCATCTTTATTGCAGATTTCGACACATTTCCAGCTAAATTTGTTTAGCCTTTAGATTTAGAAAGTTTCCCTCTGATGAAAGCCAACTATGATGACCAAATTACTACTTTTGAATGGCTAAAAGCAGAAATCTCTCAGGGAAAAATATTTATCGTAGCTGGAACTTTAATGGGTCATCTTCATCTATTTCAAATTCACTAAAAATAATCGCAACAAATCAGGTTCATGGGCAACGCTCACTTTGAAGCAGTGACAAGTATATCTGAATGTCCTCTGTCTAACATGAATGACTGTCTTTTCGCTTCAGGCTCCTATGATGGGACCCTCAAAATATGGAGCCTTCATGAAACAGAAGCTCTATATTCAATGGAAACCTCAAATCGGAAAATTTGCAGTCTTGTTTGGGACTCTGGAGCCAAATTCATTTTTATCGTTAGAGATTAAAATCAGGATAGTGGAGTGCTATCTTGCTTTTTTCCTGTTCTTAAAAACGATGAATCTATCACTCTTGGTGATGCGGTTGATTTGAGATTAATCAAAAATACTTCCAGCTGTGTATTTTGTGTAATATTCAGATAGCTCTTTACAGTCAAGGATCGACCAAATTTTGTCTGTTAGACCCATACCAGGGAATTATAAGGGTACTTCAGGTCGAATAACTCAGAAAGAATTCTTTGAAGAGGAAGAAAGTAAAGAAAGAAGATGAGGAGAGCACATATAAGTTGATTTTTGGGCCTCAGGGGCTGTCGATTTCATAGATTGAATTAGAAGACGAGCAGAAGGAAGAGCCAAAGATGACTGAGCAGTACCTGCCTCTTCCCTTAATAGCAGATGCACAATTGCATCATTCAGGAGGAAAGGACTATTTGTGGGGAATTTCATTCAACGGCTATTTATTCGAACTTATCCTACCATGATATTCATTGATATACTAACCAAAATTGCTTCCACCTTATAATTTGAATTCAAATGATCAACTGCTCACAAACTCCATGCTCTCTAGACACTCCTCATAAGAAGGTAAAACCTAACTAAGAGGCTCTCCCTGAATTATCAACTGAACATTCAATCCCAAAAGGGTCCTTACTTTCTCGGCTAAGATAAGGTGTACTTAAATCTAGAAGGCCAACTTCCTTTGCACCAGTATCGGAGTTCATGATTGTTCAGGAAAAAAGAGAGTTGATGGAACAAGAAAAGGCAAAGATTATAGAAGAGGAAATGGACCTCTAAGAACCAGCATTAAAAATTGGCCTTAACAGAAAGTTTACCTGCTACCATAAAGAAGAATAATAGGAGGACTACCTTCCATAAAGCATCACTCTATGTAACTTCTTTTATATTCAGACCGAAATAATTCAACCTGCGACCAAGCTCGCCAAATTGAAGATATTAAGCTTGGTGACAACATTTATCTCAAAAGGTTAACATCCAAGGGTGTTAATCAGCAAAGAATCGATCGGAATAGAAAGGATTCAGGGCTTCGACTTGACCAAGATTACGAAATCGAGCAAAACCTGGGCCTTCATAGTGGACACCACACCAGCTATATTTGTCTCAATAAGTTGTAGAGGATATTCTATTATGTCAAAAAAGTCAAAATGAGCTGGGAGAAGCATGAAAACTATTCATTCCTTCAGCAACTTGTCTCAAACCAAGTTAGGATCTACAATGCTGATCCGCAGAGCCATTTTTTGAGATTCTATCAAACTTGGCTAGAATCGCATGCTCTTTACCTTACTTTTGAAGTCGCAGTTGAATCTCTTGGGGATGCCACTTTTTCTCACAATCGTTTAAGATAAATTTAAGTCTGGGACCTTTTGAGAGATTGTTGTTCAGCTCTCAAGTGGTTGTCTGAGGAACAGAACCAAGCTCATCTGAACATCAAGCCAGGAAACATTGTGAAATGTCAAAGAAAATTCAAGCTTGTGGATCCTTACTGCAACAAAGCTGTGTTGCAACTCTACTTAGAGAAGGAAGGAGACAACTGGAGCGGATGGCAGTACTTAGCTCCATAAATTAAGAAATATTCCTATTTGCTTGAGGGACTAGATCTTGGACAAGCTGACATTTACTCCTTGGGAATGTGCCTTATCGAAAATCTTCTGGGAGAAAAATATTTTCCAAAAGAGGGTAAACAGCTCAGGGCTTACTTGCAGAAACACTTGCACGGATATTCCCCAGCTCTGGTCAGGGTGTTACTAGGAATGGCGAGCACAGACCCGCGAGTGAGGCCTCGAGCTGAGGAGCTATGCTAGATGGAAGGCTTATAGCAACAGAAACGCCCCAAGCCAAGAAGGTTTTCAATCTGATTTTGGTATTTTATAATTGAAGTATTTTGATTACAATTAAAATAATATATCTTGCACAACAGTTTCTCCCGTCATATGTTCACATCAAAGATAGCTTCATTTTTACGATATTTATCAAAGATTAACAATAAAATGTAAGCTCCAAAACAATCCTGTAATTCCTTTAGCACTCCTTCAGGAAACCAGGTGTGGGCACCTGCAATGCAATTGGCTTGGAATGAGCTGAGATAAAAGTTTACTAATGGACAACCTATTGGCTTGGCAATCCAAGATCAACATGGTTTGCAAACTATGAACGTTTTTAATCAGGCTACATTCCAGGCTAAGGATATCAATCCCAACAGCATCTACGTCAAAAGTGGCTATGGGCCAGCTACTTTGGCTCAAATCAACTCAGAAGTCAAAAATAAATTTCCTCAGAAATCATTGCCCCCTATTTAGGTCATACCTCACCAAACAGATATAATATGTTACGCTTACCTTTTCAAGCAGCTGAGCT
>Ga0100385_1001462_pt1 | contig 23802 bp, 19 predicted proteins | sample CryGeymeta201509_FD_81543 | JGI IMG/M metagenome (GOLD analysis project Ga0100385, IMG submission 81543) | Groundwater microbial communities from Crystal Geyser aquifers in Utah, USA - Crystal Geyser metaG 2015-09 | ecosystem: Environmental > Aquatic > Deep subsurface > Groundwater | place: USA... | reverse complement strand
CCCCTGACAGCAGGGGCCATATCAGGGTCGGCTATAATGATGATTCCTGCCTGCTCAAGCGTTTCCTCGTCGCAGTCGTCGTGTTTGATGGCCCTCAATGGGCCGCACGCCTCAACGCACAGGAGGCATTCCGAGCACACGCCGCACTGGAGACATCGCCTTGCCTCAAAGCGAACCTGGTCTTCGTCCAATCCGAGCGCAACCTCGGCAAAGCCGGCAATCCTTTCAAGGGGCTGTCTTTCGGGCATAGCCGGCCTCGCGAGTGCCGGAATATTGGTTGGTATTGGAGAGAAGGACTTTCCCTGCGGCCTCCTGAGACTCCTTTCGGCGGCCTCGCCTCCAAGATACCTTTGGACGAATCGGGCCGCAGCCCGGCCTGATGCCATGGCCTTCACCACTGAAGAGGGACCGTTTACGGCGTCTCCTGCCGCAAAGACTCCGTCTAGTGATGTGCGCATGGTTTCATCGGTTTGGATATATCCCCCTGTCTGCCCTATGGCCACGAAGGCCCTTTCAAAAGGAAGCTCAAAGGCATCGCTTCCCTTGACAACTACAGGCCACCTTATCCCGTCCCCGCCGGGGGGGCCAGGTTCGGTCGGTCGGCAGACCAGCCCAATGAGCTTTCCTTGCCTTCCCGCAAAGGATATGACCTTGCTGCTGTCTTTTATTACGATTCCTTCAGAGACGGCAGCCTTTACTTCTTCCTTGTCGGCAGGGATAAGATCGAGGGGAAACCATGAAATTATGGTGACGCGGGCCCCCATACGCCTCAGGGTCCTAGCCAGGTCAAAGGCGGCATTGCCGTCTCCAATGACGGCCGCTTCTCCCGCCATGGAAGTTTCCTCCCCCCTGTAAAGCCCTGCAAGAAACCCTACACATCCGCTTACCCCAATCAAATCTTCTCCGGGGGCACCTAGCTCCCTGTCTTTCCATGTCCCGCAGGTAAGCACAACGGCATCGAAATTTTTCCTCAGACCGTCAAGACCTGTTTTGAGATCCACGGGGCTCGATGTAATAAACTCGACTCCCAGGGCACTTACATAGGCAAGGTCTCCGTCAAGCACCTTCCTTGGGAGCCTGTGGGAGCCTATGCCGTATCTTAGAAGACCGCCGGGCAGAGACTCCTTTTCAAAGACCTTCACACTGCAACCGCTGCGGGCAAGATCGGCTGCCGCGGCTATTCCGGCAGGGCCGGAACCCACTACCGCCACTCTATGATGCCGGTCGGCATCGGGTATCTTCTCCCCAGGGTCCGATGCCTCATGATCGGAGAGGAATCGCTTTATGTCTCTTATTGCTATGGGCTGGTCGAGTTCGCCTCTCCTGCAAACCTCCTCGCAGGGGTGCGTGCAGACCCTTCCACATATTCCAGGCAGAACATTTGCTTCCCGAACCACATCGAGGGCTTCCCTGTACTTGCCTGTCCTTGCAAGGGCAACATAGGCCTGGGCCCTTACGCCTAAAGGGCATCCTTCCTGACAAGGGGGGATGGAGCGCTTGTCAATGACCGGAGCGCCCGGAAGAGACCTTCTGCCTCCAAAGGTGATAGGCCTTTTCCCTTCCGGGGTTTCGACAGGACAGATATCTGCGCATTTGCCGCAAAGTACGCAGCGGTCTTTGTCAATAAAGGTCGCCTCCTTTTTCATGTGAACCCTGAAACCTTGAGGCGTGTGGCGGATGGATAATACCTCGGCAGGTGTTACGGCCTTTATCGAAGGGTTTCGCAATATCCGCAGAAGTCCTGAGCGGTGGGCGAAATTTAGAGACAATCCCGAATCAAGACGCCATTGGTCCCGGGAAAGTTTCCTGTCCAGATCTGATTCCCGATCAACGATGGTAGTGGGGATTCCGAGTTCTCCCAGCTTGTTTGCGGCGCAAACCCCTGACGGTGTTGCTCCTATTATGAGAACCCTCTGAAGTCTGTCTTTGGAGTTATTCATTGCCCGGATTCAGCCTCCCCATGTGCCTTCTTATGTCTTGCCTTGAGCACGGCGGCCCCGTAATCATAGCCCTTGTTAAAGGCGGAGATGTTTTTATCCTGGGTACCTCTGGGGACCGAGGAGGAGACGGCCTCTCTGGCCGAGTCCGGATTCACGGCCTTTGTGACGGCAACAAGAAAGCCCAGCATTATTATGTTGGCCATCATCTTCCTTCCCAGTTCTTCGGCCATGCGGGTTGAAGGAATGGAAAAGTACTCACAGCCCAGGCCCTGAGGCTTGACCAGGTCCAGGTCAATCAGAAGCGTTCCCGCTTCGGAAAGCTCCCCAATATATTTTTCAAAGCCCGCCTGGGACATGCATACGAGGATATCGGGCCGCCGGACATGGGGGTAGTGTATTGCGGTGTCGGAGATTATCACCTGTGCGCTGCAAGCGCCTCCTCTCGCCTCAGGGCCGTAGGACTGCACCAGGGTGCTCTCCCGGTTGTCCCCGATGGCGGCTGCCTGGCCGAGAATCTTGCCGGCAAGCACTATCCCCTGGCCGCCGAATCCCGTAAGGATGATCTCCGAACGCCCTTTTTCCCCTCTTGCATTGGCCATAGAATACTTCTCTCCTTATGCAGCCTTTCCTTCCGCAATCTCCTGCGGCCTGCATGTCCTGTCATACGACTCAATGCAGGTGGGTCTCTGGATATCAATGAATTTTCCGAGCACAACGCCCCTTGAAAAATCTATGTCTAACTCTGTGGGGCTAGCGCCGTTTTTGATGATCGTTTTCTGTTGATAAAGTCTCATCGTGTCCAGAAGACTCAGCTTGTTGCGGCGCCCGTAATTGACAGGGCAGGGTGCCAGTACCTCTATAAACGAAAACCCCTTTTTAAGAAGGGCCTCCTGTATTGATCCCATCAATTCCCTGGCGTGCAGGACGGTCCATCTGGCCACGTAGGTCGCGCCCGCTGCAAAGGCCAGAAGGGGAAGATTGAAGGGAGAGTCCGGGTTTCCAAGAGATGTGGTGGTAGTCTTTGCAAGAAACGGTGTGGTGGCGGCAACCTGCCCGCCTGTCATTCCATAGTTGAAGTTGTTTACGCAGACCACTGTAAGTTCGATGTTTCGCCTCGCTGCGTGAATGAAGTGGTTTCCTCCTATGGCAAACAGATCGCCGTCGCCGCTGAAGACCACCACATTCAGTTCAGGATTGGCAAGTTTCATGCCTGTGGCAAAGGGCAGTGCCCTCCCGTGAGTGGTGTGATAGGAGTCGAGGTTCACGTAACCTGCGCCCCTGCCGGAGCAGCCGATTCCTGAAACCATAACTGTCTTTGCAAGATCAATCCCGCTTGATTTCATGGAGGTGAGACAGGATGAAAAGACGGTTCCTATCCCGCATCCCGGGCACCAGATATGCGGTATGCGGTCCACTCTCAAAAGATCGTCCAAGGGGTGAGGCATGTGGCGTGCGGATGGTTCCATGGGATTCCTCTGAAAAGCCTTTCAGTGATTCTTGCCTGCGATGTCTTTCAATTTTTCTATTACTCTTTCAGGAGGTATGATCGCGCCACCGGGGTGCCCGACGAGTATCGCGGGAGCCTTGCCGGAAGCGCACCGCTCCACCTCCAGGTGTATCTGCCCCAGGTTGACTTCAACCGTTACAAGGGCCTTGACCCGCTCTGCCAGGCTCCGTAACTCAACTTCAGGAAAAGGCCAAACGGTGATGAGCCTCAGAAGACCTGCTTTTATACCCAGCTCCCTTGCCTCATCCACTGCGGCAAGACTGGTGCGGGCCGACACTCCGTATGAGATAACCGCTATGTCGGCGTCCTCCAACCTGTAGGAATGGGTTCTTATTATGTCCGCAAGGTTGTTACGGATCTTTCCCTTGATGCGCCGCATCATCTCTTCCTGGGCCTCGACGGTCATCACGGGATAGCCCCTCTCATCGTGGGTCAGGCCGGTTGCGTGAATGTTGTATCCTTGTCCCGCTATTGCCATGGGGGCTACGCCGTTTTCCCCCGGCCGGTAGGGCTTGAAGCGATCTTTGCGTCCCTTTGCAGATGGTCTTACAAGGGTCTTTATAGAAGCCGCCTCAGGTATGACAACCTTTTCGCTCAGATGCCCCACCATTTCATCCGTCATGATAAGCACTGGAGTCCTGTAGGTCTCGCTCAGGTTGAAGGCCTCTATAGTCTGGTAGAATATCTCCTGCGGGGACATAGGGGAGAGAGCTATGATCTCATAGTCGCCGTGAGAACCCCATCTTGCCTGCATCATGTCGGCTTGTGCCCCCTGGGTCGGAAGCCCCGTTGACGGGCCGGCCCTCTGCACATCTACAACAACGCAGGGGGTTTCAGTGCATGCGGCCAGACCGAGGTTTTCCATCATCAGGCTGAAACCGGGGCCTGATGTAGCCGTCATGGCCTTTGCACCGGCGCAGGACGCCCCCAGGACAGCCGCGATTGCGGCAATCTCATCTTCCATCTGTATGAATGTGCCGCCTATCTCCGGGAGACGTTCCGACATTCGTTCGGCTATTTCGGTTGCGGGCGTTATGGGGTATCCCCCGAAAAAACTGCACCCTGCAGCCAACGCCCCTTCGGCGCACGCGACGTCCCCGGTCATGAAATGAGTTCCCGTTAATACTTTTTTGTTCATAGCTAGCACTGCGATTTTGGTATCCTAAATTGTGACATCCGGCCCTTTATGACAGCAATATATTTTTGGCCCCGCGGATGCAGATTATCCCTCCCAAACGGCGGGGAAGGGTCGGGATGGCGGGGTGAATTTTGGCGGTGAATATTCCAGGAAGATCAGTTGTCATGCTCTGGTATCCTCCATGGAATAAATCGCAAATTCTGGGCAGATGATCTCGCAGAAGTGGCAGTTGACACAATCGCCTTCGTTCATGGCCTCCGGCGGGTGGTAGCCCTTCTTGTTAAACCTGTTGGAGAATTGAAGCACCTTTTTGGGGCAGAACTCTATACAGTAGCCGCATCCCTTGCAGCGGTCTTCCAGGATATGAACGATCCCCTTCGGGGTTTGAACGGTCTGTGAGTCTAAGGGTATCCGCCAGAGTTTCATTGAATCTTCCTGTGAGTAGTCATGCCTCAATCATCAGAGGGTGTCTTTTAGCCCGCTAAGGGAGTATGTGTCAAGAAAATTATGGTCTCCTGTAGTTTGATTTTCTTAATACCCCTACAATTATTGTTGTGGTATCCCAGAAATAGGCAATATGCAGGCAAGGAATCTGTTTTTCTTCTTCAGGTTGATATGGGGATTTCCCAGTCAAGTGACCAGGTTTGAGGCTGCGCTGAGTCCGGATTGGAGAGCATCCCTTCAAAATCATCCGGGTATTTCCAAAAACTGCCTTGACCAAACCTTCATGCCGGAAAGTTTATATAGCTCTCACGCAACGGGTCGGGGTCCGGGACAGGCTTCGCCGGAATGACGAACGGTCATAGTTTTGCAAACGGATCACAGGAATACATTTCGGTATTTCGAGGATTAAAATTTGGACCCAACGCCGATGAAAATATCCATTTACGGATGTACACTATTATGGATTGGCACTGAATAGTTTTACCAATTGTAACCCCGACCCCGAGGAAATGGGATATTTTCATGGCAAAGGTGTTCAGGTTTAACTTCTTGACAAGGGTTGGAGTTTTATTGACACACCGCAATCCAGGGAGTAGATTGCCCTATGGTGTCGGGCAGGTATAGGGGACTGCCGCATTTGGTTTTAATATGACAAAAAACATGGGGGAGTAAAGAGATGCCCAATACGGTGGTTGTAGGCGCCCAATGGGGGGATGAAGGCAAGGGCAAGATTGTAGATCTTCTGACGGCTGGTGCCGATCTGGTGGTGAGATTCCAGGGTGGTGCAAACGCGGGACATACTCTTGTGGTTGGAGGGAGGCAATTTATCTGCCACCTTATTCCATCGGGTATCCTTCACAGGGAGAAGAAATGCGCTATCGGCAACGGCGTTGTCCTTGACCCAGAGGTGCTCCTGGATGAAATTGATACGCTTGGCGCAGCCGGCATACCTGTAACACCGGAGAGGCTTTCACTAAGTGAAAAGACTCACATTATTATGCCCTATCACAAGGCCGTTGACCAGGCAAGAGAGGCATTTAAGGGAAGAGACACCATCGGAACTACCGGCAGAGGAATCGGGCCTTGTTATGAGGACAAGGTGGGCCGAGTGGGTATAAGGGCTGTTGATCTGACGGAGGCTGCCGCTTTTAGGAGAAAGCTCGAGGCGAATCTAAAGGAAAAAAATTTCTATCTTACCAATTACCTGGGGGCTTCTCCCCTGGATATAGAGAAGATTTTCACCGACTATATGAGGATGGCCGAAAGGCTTACCCCTTACATAAGAGACCTGAGCTATGATTTTGAAGCGGTGCGTGATCGAAAGGGAAATATCCTTTTTGAAGGGGCTCAGGGCACCCATCTCGACGTGGATCACGGAACTTATCCCTACGTCACTTCTTCAAACCCCGTCTCCGGTACTGCCTGCTCCGGCTCCGGGGTGGGGCCGAGGGAACTTCACCACATAGTTGGAATAGTAAAGGCTTATACCACCAGAGTAGGGGGCGGGCCTTTCATTACCGAACTCCATGATGAAAACGGGGACTACATACAGCAGAAAGGCAAGGAATTCGGGGCGACTACCGGCCGCAAAAGAAGATGCGGCTGGCTCGACCTGGTGGCGGTATCGGATGCCGCGAGGCTCAACGGGCTTGACAGCCTGGCGATAACGAAACTGGACGTGCTGACGGGTCTTAAGACCTTGAGGATATGCGTTGGTTATCAACTGGATGGGCAGGTCATAAGGAAACGGCCTGCAAGCCTTGAAAAATTTGGGCGGTGCCTTCCCGTTTACAAGGATGTTCCGGGTTGGAGCGAGGACATTACCGGGGCCAGGCATATTGATGAGCTACCTTCTGCAACAAGGCAATACCTTGATATAATAGAAGGGGTTACCGGGGTGCCGCTTTCCATAGTCTCGGTAGGAGCCGCGAGGGAAGACACCATAGTAATAAAGAACCCATTTGCTGTTTGATGGGTTGGGCCGACTCTGATCAATTTCTTTTTTCAACCGCACTCCCCCATGATCAAGAATTATCCTATGTCCATTTCAGAAAAGAGCTATGATGTTATAGTGGTAGGGGCAGGCCACGCTGGATGCGAGGCTGCCCTGGCCGCAGCCAGGCTTGGGCACAGGACCCTGCTTATAACCATCAACATGGATCACATAGCGGCTATGAGCTGTAACCCCGCTATAGGAGGCCTTGCAAAGGGGCATCTGGTAAAGGAGATAGACGCTCTGGGCGGGGAGATGGCCAAAAACGCGGATCATACCGCCATCCAGTTCAGAAGACTAAATACCAGGAAGGGGCTTGCTGTGCAGGGCTCCCGAACGCAGAACGACAGAGATTTATATAGAAGGCGAATGAAGTCTGTCGTGGAGGCTCAAGCAAACCTTGATCTGAGGCAAGCTACTGTTGATCGCCTTCTTTTTTCCGGTAAAACTGTAGGGGGAGTTGAGACCTCCGTTGGAGAAAAGATCTTCTCAAGGACCGTCATACTGACGACAGGAACCTTCTTGAGGGGACTCATCCACATGGGGCTTACAAGGTTCCCGGAGGGAGGATGGGTGATCCTCCTTCCAACAAGCTTTCGGAACAAATCATGTCCTTGGGATTTGAGGTTGGGAGGCTAAAGACAGGGACTACCCCGCGCCTTAACGGAAGGACGATAGACTACAGTGGGATGGATGTGCAGCACGGCGATCCAAGCCCCAGGCCTTTTTCCTTCTCCACCAGATCCATTCCCCTTCCACAGGTCCCATGCTACATTACCTATACCAATGAGGCAACCCACAGCACCATCAGAGACGGCTTGGATCGTTCGCCTCTTTTTACAGGCGTGATAAAGGGAGTGGGCGCCAGATACTGTCCATCCATCGAAGACAAGATAGTGAGATTTCCCGAAAAGCCGAGGCACCAGATATTTCTGGAACCTGAAGGTCTTGAGACAATGGAGGTCTATCCCAACGGGCTTGCTACCAGCATCCCTCTGGACGTGCAGGAAAAGATGGTAAGAACCATCGCAGGTCTAGATCATGCGGAGATCATAAGACCGGGCTATGCCATCGAATATGACTATGTGGAGCCGACCCAGCTTCTTCCTTCTCTCGAGACCAAGCTGATAAAGGGCCTTTTCCACGCGGGACAGATAAACGGTACATCCGGCTATGAGGAGGCTGCCGCTCAGGGCCTGATGGCAGGGGTCAATGCCGTACGCTTCATAAGGGGGGAGGAGCCTGTTATTTTGAGAAGATCTCAGGCCTATATCGGGGTTCTGATAGATGACCTGGTTACAAAAGGAACCAGGGAACCCTACCGAATGTTTACCTCCAGGGCTGAGTATCGGTTGCTTCTCAGGGAGGATAACGCGGACATGAGACTAACAGAACTCGGGAGGGATATAGGGCTTGTTCCCGATGACATCTACAGGGAATTTTGCCGGAAAAGAGACAAGATAGAGAGTCTTATCAAGAAGTTGAAAGAAAAGGTGATTTATCCCATCCCTTCTAATAAAGACAAATTGCACTCCATTGGAACTGCTCCCATCAAGAATCCCGCCTCTCTGGCACAGGTCCTGAGGAGAAGCGAAATAGGTATCCGTGACCTGCGGATATTTGAAGAAGAAATCGGGGAAATGGAAGAAATTGTTTCAGAGGAGGTAGAGACAAGGATCAAATATGAAGGTTACATAGAGCGGCAGGAAAAGGAAGTTGAAAGGACGCGCCGCCTTGAAAATCTTCGACTTCCCAGCGAGATTGATTACTCTAAGGTGCACGGGCTCACAACGGAAGTGCGTGAAAAACTAAAGCGTATAATGCCTCTTACCCTCGGACAGGCATCCAGGATATCTGGTGTCACCCCTGCCGCGATCATGGCCTTGCAGGTGTATCTTAAAGGACGGGGAGCAATTGACACTAGGTGAAAAGCAGCTGCGCCTTGGCTTGGGGAAAATGCGTTTGTGTATGGCCTGAGTTTGACAGGCGGTTACAAGAAACGTCTGCTGATAGAGCCAATTGCAGAAGTATCATCACTCGTTATTCCGGATAAGAGGCAAAAAAAAAGCCGGTGAACAGTGTCACCGGCCGGGTTAGTTTGAACAGGTCAATCAATCACACAGAGGCGATCAGTTTTCTCCACTTGGCGGCTGACAGCCTCCGCTAAATCGTTCTTTAGGCCTTAAGGGCGTATTTCTCCACGATATCGTTGTAGTAAGCCCTTTCGGATATTGCACCCCATGTGCCTATAACCTTCTGGAAGGCCTTGAAATCTTCATGCACCTTCTTCGCCATGGGATCCTTTGCCGCCTCGGCCTCCACTATGTCAACGGAGAGTTTCTTGAGTCCCGCCATTACATCATCCGGAAACTTAATGAGTTCCACATTGTGCTTAGTGATAAGGGTCTGAAGCGCGGCCCCGTTCTGGGACTCAAACTGGGAGAGGGTCCACATCTCGTTTTCAACACAAGCCATATCAATGATGGCCTGGAGGTCCTTTGGAAGACCGTCATAGACCTTCTTGTTGAACATGAATTCAAGATAGGTCCCCGGCTCGTGCCATCCCGGGTAGTAGTAGTACTTGGCAGCCTGGTAGAATCCCATCCTGAGGTCGTGCATGGGGCCTACCCATTCTGTGGCGTCAATGACACCTCTTTCAAGGTTTGTGAATATCTCGCCTCCGGCTGTAAGTACTACGGTTCCGCCGGCCCCTGCCACGACCTTGCCGCCGAGTCCCGGGATGCGCATCTTGAGACCTTTATAATCATCAAGTGAATTGATCTTCTTGTTGAACCAGCCTCCCATCTGAACGCCTGTGGAACCGCCCGGCCTGGGGACCAGATTAAAGGGGGCATATGTTTCTTCCCAGAGCTTGAGGCCGTTTGCGCCGTGGAACCAAGCAGCCATGCCCTGGGCGTTGAGGCCGAATGGAACGGCTGAAAACCATTGTGTAGCAGGGTTCTTGCCGGCCCAGTAATATGCTGCACCGGTTCCGCACTCCACGGTGCCTGCAGAAACTGCGTCAAAGACTCCAAGAGGCGGAACCAATTCACCGCCCGCAAAGACCTGAATCTTGATCCTTCCGTTGGTAAGCTCGGCCACTCTCTTCGCGAAACGCTCGGCACCGTCTTGAAGGACCGGGAGCTTTGGCGGCCAGGTGGTAACCATCTTCCAGTTGTACTTTTTCTGCGCGATGACCGCAGGGGCCCCAACCGCTGTAGCCGCGACTGCAGCTGCTCCGATGCCGGCCTTTTTAAGAAACTCACGTCTTTCCATAAAAAGCTCCTCCTCTTAATAAGAAGTTTGTTAAAACGGGACGCGTGGTTACGAAACGCGCCTTACTAAAAAAACCGCATAATAAAAATACTTGATCGGATGATAATATCCTCCAGTGCCTGCGCGATGTCAATCCCCGAAAATAACGTTAGGCAGCCATGTCGCCAATTGCGGGAAAAAGATAATCGTGAAAAGGCCTATAAGCTGCAATATGACAAATGGGATAATTCCCCTGTATATGTGACCCGTTGTTATCTCAGGCGGTGTTACCGCCTTAAGATAGAAGAGTGAAAAACCAAAAGGAGGAGTGAGAAAGGATGTCTGGAGATTTACGGCCAGAAGAATGCAGAACCAGGCCGGATCAAAACCGAACTCTATCATTATGGGTGCAAGCACGGGCACATGGATAAAGGTTATCTCTATGAAATCCAGGAAAAACCCTATAAAGAAGATAAGCCCCATCACTATAGCTAGGACTGCCTCTTTGCTGTGCGCATGGGCCAGTGAGCCCAAAAATTCCCTTACAAGGCCGTCGCCGCCCAGTCCCCTGAACACAAGCCCGAAGGCGGCGGCGCCACAGAGGATTATGAATACCATGCAGGTGAGTTTTACGGTGCTTATCATTACGTCATAGAGCACCTTTGTGCTTAATTTCCCATTCAAAGCGGTGAGCAATGCTGCGCCGACGGCTCCTACGGATGCAGCCTCAGTGGGAGATGCTATCCCGGCGAATATGGAACCTAGCACAGCGACCATCAGCGCCAAAGGGGGCACCAGGGCTTTTCCCACCCTCTTCACAAGGTCTCGGGAAGATATCCCTGCCCTCTCCGCCTTGGGGATTGGGGGTGCTATCTTGGGGAAAATCATTGCTGCGCCGAATATATAAAGAATGTAGAGACCGACAAGAACCATTCCCGGAAGCACAGCCCCCATAAAAAGCTGGCCGACCGGTACTCCGACTATGTCGCCTATGAGGACCAGCACTATGCTTGGAGGTATGATCTGTCCCAGGGTCCCGGATGCCGATACGGTTCCTGTAGCAAGCTCTTTTTGATATCCCCTTCGAAGCATGGTGGGGACCGCGAGAAGACCCATGGTTACGACTGTGGCGCCCACAATGCCTGTTGAGGCGCCCAGAAGCGCTCCCACTATCACTACGGAAACCGCAAGGCCTCCACGAAGCGGCCCGAAAAGAAGCCCCATGGTGTCAAGGAGATCTTCGGCAAGCCCGGACCGCTCAAGCATTACCCCCATAAAGACGAACAAGGGTACGGCTATGAGTGTTACATTGGTTATGACTCCCCAGATGCGGAGGGGAAGGAGATCAAAAAAGGACCATCCGAATCCGATCAGACCGAAGAAAAGCCCGGTTCCCATCAGGGTGAAGGTGACAGGAAACCCCGCCAAAAGCAGAATGGTAAGGGCAAGAAACATCCAGGCGGGCAAGTATTCCATGTCCAGGCTACTCCTTTGTCTTTCCCTTATCCATAATTTGCGTCAGGCTTCGAAGTCCGAGGGCAAGGCCCTGCATCAACAGCAGTGCAAAACCGACGGTAATGGCTCCTTTAATGATGAATCTCAGGGGGATTCCACCGGGATCAGGCGATCCCTCAAAGACCATCCATGAGTTGTGAGTGAATTTCCAGGATGTGATTATGACCATCAGACAGCCGGGAATGAGGAAAAATATAGTACCCAGTAGGTTTATCCATGCCTTTGCCACAGGCTTAAGCTTCTGATAGATGACATCAACCCTTACGTGGCCGTCATAAAGAAGCGTATAGCCCGCTCCTATCAAAAATATGAAACCGAAGAGATGCCACTCTAGTTCCTGCACCAGGACGAAGCTTTTCTTAAAGAGATATCGCATCACAACGTCGGAAAACATGACCACAACCAGGCCCACTGTAATAAAAGCTACGCCCCGACCGATCCACTCGTTGATGGAATCTATCCATCTGCAGACACTTCGCGCGATCTCCATCGTTACCCGTTCCCCTAAGATTTCAAGCAAAAAATTGGTTCACTATAGGTGCTGCAACTTGATGGGTCAAGAAGAAAATGAAAATTGACTGTCCCCTGACCATTCCATATAGTGCCTATATATTATTGAAGACGTATCAGCTCAAAAAACCCGGGGTAGGTGTGGCTTCAGCCGCATAGGAACCGTGCGGCCTGCGCCTGAAGGGGCACCTACAGAAGCTGATTTCCGGTCAGCATGCCTGGTCTGCGCAAAGCCATCCCCCCAATTATTGAGCTGATGCTTGAGGACGATCAGGAAGCAGTTCTTTTATGCCTTACTGCGCTGGAGGGAGTCCACGTGATCGGTTATTTTCTTTCTTGAGCAATCATTCGATGTTTGATGAACTCGCAAAAATTCGGAATCGGGACGGCAGACTGAATGTGTCATAGCAGATTTTTGTACCTCCATCTTTTCTTAGTCTTTGTAGCTGCTGCATGCCTTACGCCCCGGAACTTGGTTGCAGCCGATGGGGACAGGCCTGCGGTATCCGTAAGTGTTGTGAAAGTGGAAAAGGATTTTTCGTTTGGTTATATCAAACGGGCCGGCTCTATTACAGCGATAAGAAAGGTCAGAATTTCCAGTGAAGTGGGAGGAATGGTTGAAAGGCTTTTTTTCGAGCGAGGTGACAGGGTTAAAAGAGGGCAGATTCTTGCCGAAATAGGCACGAGCAAGATAAGGCTTGAGGTTGAACAGGCATTGACCGCCTTGAAGGCAGCGGAGATTCAGCTCGAAAAGGTCAAAAAGGGGAGTAGAGCGGAGGAGATAGCCATCTCTGAGGCCGCCCTGAAAGAGGCCGATGCCGCGCTCAGGGAATCAGAGGAGCATTTTAGAAGAATAGAAGCGCTCTATGGTAAGTCCGCTGTGTCAACGAGCGAATATGACTCCGCTTTAAGAGCGGTGGAATCCACCAGAAGCAGAAGAGCGGCAATGGTTCAGCAGCTATCAATGGCCAGGGAGGGAGCCAGGAAAGAGGACAGGGCAATCGCCGAGGCTCAGGTTGCACAGGCAGGGGCCGCAGTGGCCCTCGCCAAAGATAGACTTTTCAGATCAGTTATCAGATCACCGATTGAAGGAGTTGTAAGCCATAAGGCGGTGGAGGAGGGAGAGGTAATCATAGTGCCTCCCGGAGCGGCTGTGGCACAGATAGTGGATTCAAGCTCTTTTAAGGTGGAAGTAGCAGTTTCTGAAATGGATGTGGTAAATGTCCGGGAGAACTCTCTTCTCCAGTTCACTGTTGATCCGCTTCCAGGAAAGACATTCAACGCTGAGGTAACCTTTGTCTCGCCCGCGGCAGAACCCCTGACAAGAAATTACCTGATAGAGCTGCTGGTAAAGCATCCCGACAAGGCCATGTCCGATGGAATGACTGCGCGGGTCAGGATTCCGAGGGCCGAAGCCGGAGCGGTGACGGTTCATCCCTCAGCCCTTACTGAAAAGGACGGCTCGGTCGGCATCTATGTGGTTGAGAATGATAAGGCAGTCTTCAGGCGGGTGGATGTCGGAGGTTACAAGGGTGACAGAATAATAATAAGCAAAGGCCTGGTAGAGGGAGAGTTATTGATTACAAATCCTGCCATTGTCAAAGAAGGCACAAAGGTTACTCATTGAAGGTGCAATGATATTAACCGAGTTTGCCATATCAAGACCGCTTCTTGTCAGAATAGCTTTTTTTCTCATCATTGTCTTAGGAGCCTATAGCTATATCTCAATACCTCGATTTCTTGATCCTGACATCAAGGTAGGAGAGGCATTCATCTATACGATAAGTCCTGGTTTTTCTCCTGAAGAGATGGAGCGTCTCGTCACAAACAAGATCGAGGAGGAACTGGACGGCATCTCTGAGATAAGGCGTCACGAGTCCATCTCATACGAGAGCACGTCAAAGATACACATCTATTTCAACACCGAACTGTCAGAGTATGAAATTGACAAGGCCATGCAGGAGGTCAGAAACGCCGTTGACAGGGTGGACGACCTTCCCAAAGAGACAAAGGTTCCCAGGGTAATAGAGATTGACGTTGCGGTATTTCCTGTGGTTATGGTGGCCCTGGCAGGGTCCCTTGACGCAATCGAACTGCAGGAAAGGGCCCGGGACATCGCCGATGCCATAGAGTCCATAGAAGGTGTTTCGGAGGTGGATATCCTTGGTAAAAGGGAGAGGGAAATATGGATCGAGCTTGATCCTGGAAGGATGTCGGCATACGGCATAAGCGTTCCTGAGGTAGCAAAGGCAATTTCAGGTAGGGTCAGGAATCTCCCAGGCGGGAGCATGACCATGGGCGGTCATGAGATAGCCATAAGGATGAAGGGTGAGCCGAAGGTAGCGCCGCTGCTTGGTGACATAGCCATAAGGTCCGGCGACCATGGGTCGGTCTTCCTGCGGGATGTGGCCGATATTGTTCAGACACTTGAAAAACCCAACACATTGACTGCCGTTGACAAGGAAAACGCCCTTGTTTTGTCTGTTAAGAGAAAGCGCAAGACAAATGTCATAAGAATCGTGGATGAGGTGAAATTGCTTGTTGCCGGAGTGCCTCAATCTTATCCGGGGCTTGAGCCGACTCTTTATTTTGATCAGTCAAGCGAGATAAGAAAAAGAATAAAGGAGCTTCAAAACAACGCACTCATGGGAATGGGTGCAGTCTTTGCCGTCCTGTGGCTGACGATGGGGGCGAGAAATGCGGTTCTTGCCTGCCTGGGAATTCCGGTATCATTTCTACTGACGTTTATCTTCATGAAGTTTGCCGGCTTTTCCATAGACGGACTGACGCTTTTTGCCCTCATACTGGTGCTTGGGATACTGGTTGATGATGCAATAGTTGTCCTTGAAAACATCCAGCGGCACATAGAGACGGGAACCCCTGTATTAAAGGCGGCAGTGGAGGGCTCAGGCGAGGTTCTGGGGCCTGTGATCGCCTCTGTTACAACCACAATGGCCGCGTTTCTGCCCATCCTTGTCACGGTGGGAGGAGTCATAGGAAGATATATGTCGCCACTTCCAAAAGTAGTGATATTTGCCCTTGGGGCCTCGCTTATTGAGGTTTTTCTGATGATGCCCAGCCATCTTGTTGAGTTTACGCCCGCCGGGAGCAAAGAAAACCGGCAGGATAGAGCTGACATCTTCACCTTTATCAGGAGGCTGTACTATCCCTTTTTAAGAAAGATACTAAAACATAAATTGGTTGCTGTAGGAGTTATTCTATTTTCTACCTTCCTTGCCTTTTTGCTTTACTTTAAGACAGACTTTGTTATGTTTCCAAAAAGTGATATATTTCCAAGATTCAATATATATTTCGATTTGCCGGTCAATACCGGCCTTGAGCAGACAAGAGATGTGCTTATGGACCTAAGTGATATTGTAAAGAAGCGCATTAGCTCTGAACTTGAGGCCGCAGTAGCAGTTGCCGGTATGAAGGAGATCAACTACGAACCCATATTGGGATACCACTTTGGCATGCTGAGCGTGCTGCTCAAGACAGGCAAGGATAGACGCAGAGGGGTTGCAGAGGTGATGGAAGAAGTAAGGGAGGATGTGGGCAGGCTTCTGAGAGAAAAGGGGGCTACCTCCTGGGTCCTTGACCGTATGCTCGAGGGGCCGCCGGTGGGACCGGACGTGGACCTGAAGATCCAGGCTTCGAGCTGGGAAAGATCGGCCTCGATATCCCGCCACATCCGTGAGGGGCTTGCGGGAGCAAGCGGAATCACTGATATAAGGGACGACTTTTCCAGGGATAAACAGTTTGTGGAGATCACCGTTGATGAGGAAAAGGCCAAGCGGCTTGGAATTGATCAAGAATTACTCACGGCATGCATCCAGGCAGGATTCTACGGGCTTCCGGTTGCAAAATACAACCAGGGAAAGGACGAGCAGGATATAAAACTTAAGTACCCCCTTCAATACAGGGGCAACTTTGATGACTTGATGAACATGAAGCTTGGCATAGCTGGTGCGGGCGAGGTTTTGCTAAAGGATATTGCAGAAATAAGAATCTCTCCTGGATTTCAAAGCATATACCACTATAACGGAAAGCAGACGGTCAGGCTTACTGCGTCAGTAAGCACGGAGGCAGGCACAAACGAATCGGGATTTCTGGCAAACGTAACCGGAAAGAGGATGACTCCTGTCCGGGCAAATGCCCTGGCTCAGGAGATATTCGCAAAGATGAAAGGGAACTACCCCGAGGCAAGGCTTGTTGCTGGCGGGGTTCAGGAGGATACCAACAGGTCACTCAGAGAACTTGGATATGCAGGGGCACTGGCGCTTTTCCTGATTTTCCTGATCCTAGCTATTGAGTTTAACTCAGTTCTTCAGCCGGTAATAATAATGATAACAATACCTTTTGTCAGCCTTGGTGTGATATTGGGCCTTCTGGTCGGCAATAACCCGATAACCTTTGTTACCCTGATAGGAATGTTGACCCTGAGCGGGATCGTGGTAAACGATTCACTTGTGCTGATTGAGTTCATAAACAGATACCAAAAGGAACATCCCGGAGAAGTCTATAAGGCCATTGTGAGGGCCTGCCACGTCCGCCTTCGTCCGATAATACTCACTTCGGTTACCACCATATTCGGTGTTGCTCCTATGGCCCTGGGGCTTGGCGGGAAGTCGCCTTTCTGGGCTCCCTTGGCAACCGCCATTATGTGGGGCCTTGCCTTTTCTACCATACTGGTGCTCTGCATGGTGCCTGCTTATTACGCAATGCTGGAGGACATGAGATACTTTTTCAAAAACCGCAGAAAGAAAACCGGAATAAGTTCGGATATTGGTGAGGCATTTCTTCTCCCCGAGGTAATGCCCTACTTGCGCCGACGTAATGTGTAACGGGTCTTAATCCGACTTTTTTCCACTTGACAGAGTGGGCGGTTTTGACTATAGACCTGCACTGACTATTATCCAGCCGAAATGAGAGGAAGACGGTGAGAGATTTTCAGGAATCGTTCAGAGACGATACTCGATTATGGACCTAGCAGGCCTCCTAACGCAGGAAAGATCCAACCTTTTAAAGAGATGGCGGGATGCCATTCTGGAAACCTATCCAGCCGATTCCCGCCAGTTTCTAAGAAAAGAAAAAGACACCTTTGCAAATCCGGTAGGCACCATATTGGGCCAGGAACTCGATGCTCTTTTCGATGCCTTTACTGCCTTATCTGATGACGGGAAGATAAAGAGCTGCCTTGAAAACATCCTCAGAATTAGGGCCGTGCAGGATTTCAGCCCATCGGGCGCTGTTGCCTTCATACTGGATCTGAAGAAAATAGTCAGTGGAATGGTAAAAGCCAAAGGGCTTGGTAATGGAATAACGCTTGAGGTTGCGGCCTTCAACAGAAAAGTTGACGATCTCCTGCTTCTTGCATTCGATGTTTACTCCGGCTTCCGATTAAAGCTATATGAGCTGAGGGTTCATGAGGTTCAGAATCAGGTAGGCGCGCTTCTAAAGAGAGCCAACCTTGTTTGTGAGATCCCGGACGCTGATCCGGCGGTATAAGCTATCTGGAATGTGGACTGTTTTTTTGTGAGGTAAGAGCTTATGAATTTTATCCTGAGCATTATAGTTTCTTCTCTAGCCGTGGTGATTCTCGTTCTTATCCCATGGATCGGTGTGGGCGCCCTTGACCTTAAGGTTATTTTCGGTGTCCTTGTGCCTTATGCCGCGATGGCGACATTTTTTGTCGGTATTGTAGTAAGGGTGATTGACTGGGGGCGCTCTCCGGTGCCCTTCCGAATTCCTACTACCGCCGGGCAGCAGTGGTCGTTTCCATGGATAAAGTCAAGCCCGATAGATAACCCGAAGGGAACCTTGGGCGTGGTTGTGAGGATGATCTTTGAGGTCCTCCTATTTAGATCCCTTTTCAGGAATACCAGGCTCGAATACAGACGGGCTTCCGACGGAACTCCCAGCGTGAATTATGAATGGGAAAAATGGCTCTGGCTGGCGGCATTGGTTTTTCACTACTCATTTTTTGTGATCTTTTTGAGGCACTTCAGGTTTTTCATGGAGCCTGTGCCGGGATTTGTGAAGCTGCTGGAGAGTCTGGACGGATTCATGCAGATGGGAGTTCTGCCTTTAAACGGCTTCGGCCTTCCGGGAGTCTATCTGACGGATATGCTTCTGATGTTGGCAGTCACTTATCTTTTTCTCAGAAGGCTCTATGTATCACAGACAAGGTACATATCCCTTCCCGCGGATTATTTTCCCCTGTTTCTTATACTCGGCCTCGGATTTACCGGTATCCTTATGAGGTATTTTATCAGGGTTGATATCACGGCGGTAAAGCAGCTTGCAGTGGGACTTTTTAAGTTCAACCCGACTGTACCTGACGGTATAGGGGTGATTTTTTACATACACCTTTTCCTTATAAGCGCACTGATTGCATACTTCCCCTTCAGCAAGCTGATGCACTTTGCCGGCATCTTCCTGAGCCCCACCAGAAATCTTTCAAACAACAGTCGTTTCAAGCGGCATATCAACCCTTGGAACTATCCTGTTAAGGTACATACCTATGAGGAATATGAAGACGATTTTAGAGAAGCTATGGTCGAGGCCGGCATCCCGGTTGAAAAAGAATCTTAATAAAAGCTCGATAGAAGAAGAGGAGCAACTATGGCAAAGGTAACTACACCAAAACCAAAGGAACTTTCAAATATTGAACACAGTCCTCCATTAATGAAGGGCTGGATGAATACTCCCGCGGAGATCAGGCCCGGCATCTATTGTTACGCAAGTAAGCCCAAGAATCTTGAGGTGCTCGGCATGCCTTACCCAAAGGAGTGGAATCCTGAGGATGATGACTGGAAGCTTCCGGAGAACTGGAAGGAGATCATTGAAAAGGGATTCAAGGACCGCCTCGACAGGTTCAGATCCTTTAAGCTCTTCATGGATATATGTGTCAGGTGCGGGGCCTGCGCAGACAAGTGCCATTTCTTCATAGGCTCCGGGGATCCGAAGAATATGCCGGTGCTGCGTGCTGAACTGATTCGTTCGGTTTACAGGAAGAAGTTCACAAAGGGAGGAAAGATCTTCGGTAAGTTTGCCGGCGCAAGGGAGCTGACCGAAGATGTCCTCAAGGAGTGGTGGTACTACCTCTACCAATGCACCGAATGCAGGCGCTGTTCGGTCTTCTGCCCCTACGGGATAGACACCGCGGAGGTCACCATTATCGGACGGGAACTCACTAACCTTCTGGGCCTCAACATTGACTGGATCGCCGCCCCCGCGGCAAACTGTTTCAGGACAGGTAACCACCTGGGCATCCAGCCTCATGCCTACAAAGACATGCTGGATTTCTTTGTTGACGAGATAGAGGATGTTACCGGCGTAAGGGTGGATTACAGTCTTAACCGGAAGGGGGCGGAGATACTCTTCGTAACGCCTTCGGGTGATGTCTTCGCAGACCCCGGAACCTATACTGCCATGGGCTATCTCATGCTCTTCCACTACCTCCAGAGCCAGGGTCTGGATATCACATGGAGCACATACGCCTCAGAGGGGGGCAACTTCGGCTATTTTACCTCCCATGAGACGGCAAAGAGGCTCAATGCCAAGATGTATGCGGAGGCGAAACGCCTGGGAGTTAAATACATCATAGGCGGTGAGTGCGGGCATATGTGGAGGGTTTTGAATCAGTATATGGATACCTTCAACGGCCCCGCCGATTTTCTTGAAGAGCCTGTCTCTCCGATTACAGGCACCAAGTTTGAAAACGCTAAATCAACTAAAATGATACATCTGGTTGAATTTACAGCGGACCTTATAAAGCATAATAAACTTAAACTTGATCCGAGCAGAAATGACCATCTCAAAGTGACCCTGCATGACTCTTGCAACACGGCTCGCGGAATGGGATTCCTGGAGGAGCCCAGATATGTGATTAATAGTGTCTGCAACAACTTCTACGAGATGCCGCCTAACACCATCCGGGAGCAGACCTTCTGCTGCGGAAGCGGCGCCGGCCTAAATGCCGGTGAGGATATGGAATTGAGGATGCGGGGCGGGTTGCCGAGGGCCAATGCGGTGAGGCACGTAAATGAAAAATATGGCGTCAATATGCTTGCCTGCATCTGCGCTATTGATCGTGCCGCCCTGCCTACCTTGATGGACTATTGGGTGCCTGAGGTGCAGGTTACAGGCGTCCATGAGATGGTGGCAAACGCCCTTGTGCTTGAAGGAGAAAAGGAAAGGACCACTGATCTTCGCGGCAACCCCCTTGCTGGGATGGAGGAAGAAGAGGATGTATGACGGAGGTAAGATAATCGCGGGTCTCATCATCGGAATCGGGCTGCTTATGTCCCCGTTTTTCTACAATGCAGGGAAGGCTGCCAAGGCCCCGGAAAGGGTGCTTACCGAAAAGGCAAAGCAGGCCAAGGAGTGCATCTTGGATAAGGCACAGATGACCGCCAGCCATTTCAACCTGCTCGATGAGTGGAGGCATACGGTGGTCAGAGACGGGCAGAGATACTATAAGCGTGCAGACGGCAAGGTTCTCTATAAAAGCCTGCAGGTTACCTGCATGGATTGTCATTCCAATAAGGCCAATTTCTGCGATCAGTGCCACAACTATATGGCCGTGACGCCATACTGCTGGGACTGCCATATTGCGCCGGAGGAGAAGAAATAATGGGCATAGATAGAAGAGCATTCCTGAAGATAGCAGGGCTATCCACCATCCTAGGGCTTGGGGGAAAAGCCGCCTTTGATATCCTTGCTCCAGGTGAACTGGAGGCTTCAACCAATGCTGCGTCTCCCGGCGCCGGCAAGAGATGGGCCATGGCCATTGATGCCAGGCTGGTGGATGACAAGGTGATCTCAGAGGCTACCAGTGCATGCCACAGGCATCACAATGTGCCTGATCTGGATAGCGCCAAGGAAGAGATTAAATGGATATGGGAGGAGGACTATGAGCATTCCTTTCCCGGGCATCAGCACGAGTTTATAGGCGATGACATAAAACACGCCAAATTTCTGCTGCTCTGCAACCACTGCTCCAACCCTCCATGCTGCCGTGTGTGCCCTACAAAGGCGACCTGGCAAAGGGCTGACGGCATAGTCATGATGGACCCTCACCGCTGTGTCGGGTGCCGATTTTGTATGGCGGCCTGCCCGTTCGGGGCCAGGAGTTTCAACTGGGGCGACCCCAGGCGCGTTACGAGGGTGCCTGAACTTGTTGCCAAGAATCAGGGATTTCCTTATAACAAGGACTATCCGACCAGAGCCAAGGGTGTGGTCGAAAAATGCACCTTCTGTGTCGATCTTCTCGAGAAGGGGGAGCAGCCACTGTGCATGACGGCGGCCAATAAGGTGAAGAAGGGATCTTTTACCTTCGGAGATCTTTCAGACCCTGAATCTCCTATAAGAAGCCTCCTGCGCAAGCGCTATTCGCTTCGCCGTAAGTTCGAACTTGGCACTAATCCTAATGTCTTTTATTTAATATGAGGTGGCTATGCTTGATACCGTTCTGAAAGGAAAACAAGGATATTGGGGATGGCTTATTTTCCTTCTTGCCATCATGGGCGTAGGCCTTGGCTGCTATCTGTACCAGTTTCAGGAGGGCCTGAGGATAACCGGCATGAGCAGAGATGTATCATGGGGTTTCTACATTGCCCAGTTTACCTATCTGGTCGGGGTTGCCGCATCCGGCGTGATGGTTGTGCTTCCCTACTACCTTCATGATTACAAGGCCTTCGGCAGGATTACCATCCTGGGCGAATTTCTTGCCATTGCCGCGGTTACCATGTGCATACTTTTTATATTTGTTGATTTGGGTAATCCCGTAAGGATAATGAACGTCCTCCTGTATCCCACTCCGAACTCTATTCTTTTTTGGGATATGATCGTTTTAAACGGCTATCTCCTCCTGAATCTATTCATCGGCTGGAACGTGTTAAGCGCCGAGAGGAAGGGGACGCATTATCCATCATGGGTCAAGGTGCTCATATACATATCCATACCATGGGCCTTCAGTATCCACACGGTCACGGCTTTTCTTTACGCAGGTCTTCCAGGAAGGCATTACTGGCTCTCCGCTATACTTGCCGCAAGGTTTCTTGCCTCCGCTTTTTGTTCCGGGCCGGCACTCCTGCTTCTCCTCTGTCTTATCGTTAGAAAGGTCAGTAAGTTTGATCCGGGCAAGGAGCAGATAAGGACACTCGGCGGAATAATTGCCTACGCGATGCTGCTAAACGTATTCTTCTTCATTCTTGAACTCTTCACCGCTTTCTACAGCCAGATCCCTGGCCACATGCATTCTTTTCAATTCCTCTTTTCTGGGCTTGAAGGTCACGGCAGGCTTGCCCCCTGGATGTGGACCGCCGCAGGTTTTGCCTTTGTTGCGGTTCTTCTCCTTGTAATACCCGCAACCAGGAGGAAGGAAGACACGCTCGCGATAGCATGTGTTTCCGTAATCATCGCGACATGGATAGATAAGGGACTGGGTCTTGTAATTGGAGGCTTTACGCCGAACCCGTTTGACAGGGTTACGGATTACTGGCCTACTACCCCCGAGATACTTATCACTCTTGGGGTTTGGGCTACGGGCTTCTTCATATTGACTGTCCTTTATAAGATGGCTGTCAGCATCAAGGAGGAGGTAGGGGCGTAGAAAAGATACTATAACCCCGGTAAGTGACAAACGGTGATACTAGACGAAGGGGCCCCTCAGGGGCCCTTTTTTTTATCCTCTCTGAAATCGAGTCCTTCACCAGGGAATATGATCCTTTCGGAGGCTTTGGTGGGTACTGAATGCGGCCATTTGCCGGGGATGGGCTCAGAGCCTTCAAGCGCCTCATGAGACGGATGGCGGTCAAGCATTTTGGGGGTATTCCTAAGGTCCACCCCCGGGACCTGCCAACTGAATTCTATAGGAATCCCGTTAGGGTCGAAGGAATATATGGATAGTATGAAGCCATGATCCATGACCTCGGACACCCAGAACCCGCCTCCCTCCAAAGCCCCCTTGAGTCTCCATAAGTCTTCTTTTGATTCCACTCCCAGGGACACATGATCAAAGATAAATTGTCCTCGGGCGGGCACACCATGATCCTTTTGCTCGGCCGGCAGCACCCCGGGCCACTCAAAGAAGGCTATCATGTCTGAAGCGGATAGTTCAAAAAAATAGAGACGATATGACTTCCTGCCGGTTCCACCGACAAGGCGCAGCCCGATTAGATCCCTCCAGAACCTTATGGTTGCGTCCATGTCCGAGGTTACCAGGGCAAGGTGGTTGATTCCTGTGTAGTTAGCCACTGGCTTTTGTCTCCGATAAAACCATGTTAAGACTATCCTCCCGGCGTCCTCACGTTCCATTCATCTACATAATTTAATTTTAGAAAAGAAACGGATATCAGTCAAGGAGTTGCGGGCATGCAGAATATCTCAGACAAATGCTTGACACCCTGAATCTACTTTGTTAAATAACGGCCTGACTGAAACGACAGGTTCTGCCCGGGGCAGATACCGGATGGACTCAGTTGTTATATCGGAT
>Ga0100385_1001441_pt1 | contig 23993 bp, 21 predicted proteins | sample CryGeymeta201509_FD_81543 | JGI IMG/M metagenome (GOLD analysis project Ga0100385, IMG submission 81543) | Groundwater microbial communities from Crystal Geyser aquifers in Utah, USA - Crystal Geyser metaG 2015-09 | ecosystem: Environmental > Aquatic > Deep subsurface > Groundwater | place: USA... | reverse complement strand
TGTATTTTAAATCCTGTTAATCCTACCAATCCTTACCCATAATACAACTACAAAAAATAGTAGGGTACAGTAGGGAAAAGGCTTGCCTTTTCCCTACTAAAAACGACAATTTGAGATGCACCCTTATTAATATTAATTGGTTTAAGATAAAGAATTATTTTCTACGAATCAATGATAAAAGACTAAATGAATGTACTTTTTAGATTTAACTCTTTATTTTTTCTACTAAAAAACGAGCAGCTTGTTCTGCCCCATCTGTTTTGAGGAATGAAGAAGCATTTTGAACCATTTCTGTTTTTCTATCAAATAGAGTTTTTAGGTTATTAATCAAATGAGATTGAATTTGATTTTCTTCTAAAAATAAAGTTGCGTGTGCATCAAAAGCTCGTTTTGCTCTTCCATATTGGTCGTCGTAACCTCTTGATTTTGGAATAAAAATAGATGGAATTCCACAAGCCAAAAGTTCGTGAAAGGTATTATAACCTGCTGCCGAAATAGCATAATCAAAAGCAGGCATCAATTCCATTAGTGGAAAATGTGAGTGCAAAATGGCAGAAGTCGGTAATTTTGAGAAAATTTCTTTAAGCTCATTTGTAGAATTTAATGGAGGTTTGGGAACAAATAAACGTATTTTTTTTTGTCTTACTAAAGAAGAAGAATTCAAAATCAAATCAAAAATCTGCTTATAATTTTCTAGTGTTGTTCTGTCTCCTCCTCCTCCTAGATTTACAAAAAGTAGGTTTTCATCTTCTGCAATGCCTACCTTTTTTTTAATTTCTTCTCTTGATTGTAATTCTGATTTTTCTCGTATCAAAATTTCATTACTCCAAAACAAATCATCTCTCTTCGAAACTGGAACAGGAATTTTTGCACTTCCTTTACTGTGTGGCGCAATTATATAATCATAAAAATTCTGTGTTTCTATTTTATTTCTGTCCATATTCATCTGTTCTCTATGAATAAAGAATTTTTTCCATTTTAGAGGAAGTCCCAAAACAGAAAGTAAATCATTCATCGAACCCAATGGAAAAGTGTCGACAACCAAAGCCACAGGGCGATAGGTATTTACAATCGAAGTCAGAATTTCAGAATAGGAAATGGCTAAATTTCGTTTCAAAAGTTTGGATTCTCTAGCAATCGTTTTGCTAGGCACTTTGTAGTAGGCAAAACCTTCTTGATACAACAAATGAGAACCTTCCGAAGCCGTAAAAAATAAAGGAACAAGCGAAGAATCTTGTTTTTTGAGCTGACGAGCAATAGACAAACAACGGGTAAGATGACCTAATCCTAATCCATTGACTGTATAAAAAAGTATGTATTTCATAAGAAGACTTTTGTTTTTCCGAAACTACTAAAAAAACAGATAACTTAGAAATTCATTTTAATAAAAAGTGATTATTACTTTTTTGAAAAAGGAAGAGTTGTTTTTGAGGAGTAATTTTATAGCAAATTTTAGTGTTTTAAAACGTTGATAGTCCTTTCAAATAAAATTATACAGGGTTAAATAGTTTTTTTAGCCGAAAGCTAAAGCATTCGGTACATTATTCTCACGCTAAAGCATAAGCTACTCAATATTGTTGTAATGTATTTTCAAGTTCCATTCGAATCTGTGAGGCTAGAGAATTTGGACTAATCACACGAACCGACGAACCATAACCCAAAATCAACATTTTGAGTTCGTAATTTACAATCAAATGTAATTTTATTCTATATTCATTATCATCTTCTATCAAAACTTCTTGAGTGTGATGAATCGGTTGGGATTTGATATATTTTCCTTGAAAAGGGTCAAAACTCAAAATTACATCTTCGGGTTTTTGGTTGAGAGCCGAAACACCAATACAATAATGATAAAATTCTTCTGGATTGAAATGAGCTTGTTCAGGAGACATAAAAAGCGTTTCGTCTGAGGGTTCTATGTCCATTATTCTATCCAAACCAAAAGTTCTGACTTCGTTATATTTGCGTACCCAGCCAATCAAATACCACATATTTCGATATTCTTTTAATAAGTAAGGGTGGATACTATACGGTTTTGTATTTGGTTCGTTGTGTTTTTGATAGAATATTTTGATGACGTTTTGCTCAGAAATATGATAGATTAAATCTTTGAGTTGATGCGTTCCTTTTCCTTTATAAATTGATTGTTCGACTTGAATAATTCGCTGTACATTTTTTTGGATTTCGGAACTTTTAGCAATTTCCATTCCGTCCAAAACCTTATCTACGGCCCCTGAAAACTCATTAAAAATAGGCAATTCTCTAAATTCTCCCAAAAGCGATTCTACAAAAGCCATAGCAAGTTGCTCATCATCAGAAAGATTGACAGACAAAAATTTATATTTTGTATCAGAATACGAATAGCCTCTCATTTTTTTACTGTATTGAATAGGAGCATCAAATTCATCACGCATAGCTGCCAAATCTTTTTCGATGGTAGAAGCCGACGAAACTCCAAAACGCTCTCTACACGCTTCCAACAATTCATCTTTAGTAGGAAAAGGCTTGAATTTGCTGCGTAACATTTGGTCGATGAGCAAATAACGAAAAAAAGCGAGTTTGGTAGCTGCCATAAGTGAATTACGAATTAAAAATTACGAATTACGGATTGCAAATAATAAGTGTAGCTAACCGATAGCTTGAAAACCAATTAAATATTATTATTTTCTTGACGGTGAAAGATAAAAAAACTTTTATGTCAAATCATATTTCTAACAAAAAACGCATTTTAAATGGATTTTGCCAAAAAAATAACATTTATTTTTACGATACCTTAGAAGATATCGGTTACAAATAACTTTTTTGTCTTATCTCAATCAAAGCCTTTTCTAATTTTCCAATATTTGGAAAATCGGGTAAAGTAGAATGTTGATAGGCTTTTTCTAACTCTTCGATTTTTTGGTCTGCTTTTTCGATAAGTTCTTCATACGTAAAAAATCCACTTCGGATTTTTAATAATTCTTCTCTGTTTGGACGTTTGACAATGACTTCTTTTTTATCCAAAATTTCAATCGCCATATCTAAAAGACGAAAAGTGTGCATCATATTTTTGGCATCGTAATTTTTGCCATGTTCAAGTGTATTTTCATAGCGTGTATCATTTCGCTTTTCTACCCAGTCCCAATATTGTTTGTGTTTTTTGCAATGCGCCGTATAACCTTCTTTATTGAAATACAAATAAGCAATCGGTTTTTCGCCTTTTGGAATGCTGCTCAAACTGACTTCGTTCGAATCTATTTTTTTTAGAATTCCTTTATAATAAAAATGATTTTCTGCTTTATTTTCTATTTCAGAATCAGAATTATGATAAAATAAAAGATAGGTATTTTTGATATGATTGACAGCCGAAAGTCCACAATTTTCTTGTTTGTAATCGTTTATTTTGAGCCATTTCTGAAGTGAAATACTTTCTTTTTCATTATTCTGATAATTATTTTGATTAGGTAAAACATAACAAAAATCTAAAACTGATTTTCGTTCTTTTGGCATCGGATTAAAAATTTTCTTTTTTAGTCCTTTTGCTTTTTTGATTTGTGTCAAGGCGTAACCTGCAAAAGTATCTCTACATAATTTTGATAAAATGTCTTCTGACTTTATAAGTTCAAGAATTGGATTTTTGTAAATAATATCTTCTTTGGCAGTATGAAAAATCTCTATCGCAGACGGATTATTTTTAGCTAAAAGTTCTATAAAACGCTTTATTTCATAAAAAACAACATCATTTTTCTCATCGCTCACTTGTGGAACATACTCCAAGCCATAAAATTCTTCTTTTGGTAGAATAAAAATTCCTTTTATATCGGTGTCCGAAGTAGGTAAATCTGTTCCGTAGGCTTTACTTCCTGCAATAGCTTCTAGGAGGGTTAGATTTTTTTGTTTTAGTGTTTCTAAGTTTATCATAGTAAGTAGCCGACAGTTTCCCAACTATCGTTTTAAAGATTCGAAAACGTATTTATTTGAAAAACGCTATATTTCTGACACTTGAAAAGTGTCAGCTACAGAGTGATACAATGAAGGCATTACTTTTGCGTTTTGGTATAAAATGTATCACAGACTTCCTAGTCTGTGCAAAATATAGTATTTCTAACAGACTAGGAAGTCTGTTTTACTTATAAATTCTATCCCAATGAAAGTTCCATTTTATAAATATAGCTCAAAATACACTTTTTTGTGCATGTTTCTGTTAATTTCTTTTTCACTTTTTGCTCAACAAAAAACCAGTTTAGATAATCGTGGAAAAGGTTTGTTATTAGAAGCAGAAGAAAAAGAAAGCGAAAAAATTCAATTAAAATCTAGGCAAACAGAAGAAAGTTATCGTGGTTTGCCTTCGGCTGTTTCTCTCAAACAATACTGCCCCACCCCCGGTGATCAAGGAACGTATGGAACGTGTGTAGGCTGGACGACGGCGTATGCAGCTAGAACAATTTTAGAAGCTCGTCAGTTGGATTTGCGCTCACAAGCCGAAATTGACAAACTCATTTTTTCCCCTGGATTTATCTATAAATTAGTAAAAGAAGAAGAAGACCAAGATTGTACATACGGCGCAATTATGACCGATGCACTCAAAAAAATGCAAGTTCATGGTGTAGCAAAACGCAGTAGCTTTCCAAAGCAATGCGTCGATTATGTGCCTGAAAAAACCTACAAAGAAGCCGAAGACTACAAACTAAAAGATTATGTACGTTTGTGGAATATTGGTTTTACACAAGAAGAACGAATTTTGGCACTCAAAAAAAGTCTGACAGAAGGAAATCCTGTTGTGATTGGAATGGAAGCACCACCTTCAATTTATGATGCAAAAGAATTTTGGCAACCTACTGAAATAGCTGGACAAGGTTGGGGAGGACACGCAATTTGTGTCATTGGTTTTGATGATAAAAAAGGTGAAAGAGGAGCTTTTGAAATTATGAATAGTTGGGGGACAGGCTGGGCAAATGGGGGTTTTACGTGGGTAGAATACGATACATTTACTGAATTTGTGCGTTTTGCGTATGAGCTAGTGCCGTATTACAAACCAAAAAAAGAACGTCCTTTACTAGCTGGAAGTTTGCGCTTCGAACTTGCCAACGGAAATAAAATTGACTTAAAAAAGAATGGAGTTGCTACTTATAAAACGTTTCAACCTTTTAGTGGAGGTACAAATTTCCGTCTTTATCTTTCTAATTTCGAACCTGCGTATGTTTATGCTTTTGCAACCGATAAAACCAAAAATGTACAGGTTGTTTTTCCTCATAAAGCCTACATCAGTCCCTATTTGCCGTATCATAATGGCGAAATAGCTTTTCCAGATGAAAAACATTATTTGACAATGGACAATGTAGCAGGAACGGATTATTTTTGTGTCATTTATTCTCGTTATCCTTTAGATATAAATGATATTTATCAAAAATTAGGACAGCGAACAGGAACGCTCAAAGAAGGTTTGATTCAAGTTTTGGGAAATAAATTAGTGAGTACAAATGAAGTTACTTATGCTCAAAATGAAGTAAAATTTTCTACCAGTTCGTTGGAGGGAACAGTTGCTTTTTTTGTGGTGGAATTGGAGCATAAATAATCATTTAAACATTATCACGGTTAATTTAGTGATGCTCATTTTTCCATAGCGACAGGTTTGCAAACCTGTCGCTATGGAAAAATAAGACTGTTTTGCTTTTTTCTAACTAATTGATTATTAGACCTGTAAATAACTGTAATAACGTTTATTTTGTCATTCAAACCTATAAGGTTTTTGAAAATCTTATAGGTTTATTTTTAACTTATTAGTAAGCTCCAAAATTTGCAAAACAAAACCCTTTTTTGTACTTTTGTAACTAATTAGGAAACAATACAAAATGGAAGGCAGAAAAAGCCTTCCTTTTTCGTTTTTATATATTTTATAATTAATAGAAAATATTTACTTCTAATCTTCTGAACTCTAACTTCTAAATTTGTATATGGATTCAAAAACAGCACAAATCAATTCTATTAAAGAAAAAATTAGTGATTTTATTCAAAAAGCAACTGCTCCACAAGCTACTGAAGAAGGAAATGAGTTTTTTGACTTTGCACTTTCAATACATATTTTTTTATTAGAAATTCAAATTTCAAAAACAAGAATTCCAAAAGTAATTATCATTATTGATGGCGATGATGGCGTTGGAATTGCTGATTGTGCAAATGTAAGCCGAAAAGTAGGAGCTTACTTTGAAGAAGATGACTTGTTTGGCAAAGATGAAAATGGGGAAGACAAACCCTATAATTTAGAAGTTACTTCACCAGGGGTAGATTATGGGTTGCATATTTTCAGACAATATCCTCAACATGTAGGAAGAACTTTAGAGTTCGAACTCAAAGATGGAACAAAGAAAGTAGGCAAATTACAATCTATTGAAGAACAAGAAGTAAATGGCAAAACAAAAAAAGTTTTTCTTCTTACTGAAGAATATGAAGTAGCCGAAGGAAAAAAAGGAAAATTAAAGACAAAATACAAACCTACTACTATTAATTTCGATGAAGTTAAAGTAGCACATGTTCAAATATCATTCAAGAAAAAATAACGTAGCAAATAGTTTCCAAGCTGTTTGTATAAAATACAAAAAAATGAGTACAGAAACCACAACATTAATAGAATCCTTTGCAGACTTTGCAAGGTTGAAGCGTATCGACCGTCCTACGATGATTCGTATTTTGGAAGACGTTTTTCGCACACTTATTCGTAGAAAATACCGTTCTGACGAAAATTTTGATGTGATTGTCAATATCGAAAAAGGCGATTTAGAAATTTGGCAATACAGAAATATTATTGCAGATGACGAGCCAGAGTACGATGAGCAAACAGAAATTCGATTTTCAGATGCCAAAAAAATCGAACCTGATTTTGAAGTAGGCGAAGATGTAGCACAAGAAATCAAAATTGATGATTTTGGACGTAGATTAGTTCAGACAGCCCGTCAAACACTTATCCAAAAGGTAAGAGATTTGGAAAAAGACTTATTGTATCAAAAATACAAAGAATATGTAGGCGAAATTGTTACTTGTGAGGTATATCAAGTTTTGAAACGTGAAGTAGTTTTGCAAGATAACGAAGGCAAGGAACTTAGTTTGCCAAAAGGAGAACAAATTCCGAAAGACCGTTTCCGTAAAGGAGATAGTGTTCGTGCTGTTGTTCATCGTGTAGAAATGCAAAACGGAAATCCAAAAATTATTCTTTCTCGTACAGCACCTTTATTCTTAGAAAAATTATTCGAATCTGAAATTCCAGAAATCGAAGAGGGAACAATCGCAGTTCGCAAAGTAGTAAGAGAAGCTGGTGAGCGTGCAAAAGTAGCCGTAGAATCATTTGACGACCGTATTGACCCAGTTGGTGCGTGTGTGGGTATGAAAGGTTCACGTATTCATTCGATTGTAAGAGAACTTTGTAACGAAAATATCGATGTAATTAATTATACCGAAAATTTAGAATTACTTATCTCTCGTGCTTTGAGTCCTGCCAAAACGAGTTCTATGAAAATAGATGAAGCTAATGCTCGTGTAGCTGTTTTCTTGAAGCGTGACCAAATTTCACTAGCTATCGGAAAAGGAGGTCAAAACATTCGTTTGGCTGGAAAGCTAGTAGATTACGAAATTGATGTTTTTAGAGAAGAAGCTGTTGATGATTTTGAGGATGATGTGGATTTGTCAGAATTCAAAGATGCTATCGATGACTGGATTATCGACGAGTTTCATAAAGTAGGTTTTGATACGGCAAGAAGTGTATTGGAATATAACCGAGAAGATTTAATTCGTCGTGTAGATTTGGAAGAAGAAACGATTGATTTTGTTTTGGAAGTCCTCAAGAAAGAATTTGAATAATTTCTGAATAACTATAAAATTAAACCCTAAGAGAAATAAACTACTTTTAGGGTTTAAAATTTGTAGTCTTTTCTATAAAAATTAGATAAAAAAATAAAAATTTACTTTTTTTGCGATTTTAGATTAATTTTTCTAAAAATTATCGTATTTTTGTGTGATAATCTGTTTTACAGCATTTAGACTAATATTAGACTACTACTTAACTGCAAATCAGATTAAAAACTTTTACATTCAACAATTTAGTATACAACTGTATTAAATCAGTTTATTCATCAAAACCCAATATCGTTTCAAAAAAAACTTAAATTAGTTTAAGAACAGAACCTCCTAAAATCACTAAAATACATATCTCTTAGGAGTCAAAAGTAGGCAACTCATCATTTTTAGAATTTTATTGACCTTTTTATATAAATTAAGGATAATTTTTCAGAAGATAGTTTAATAGTCGCCCCCAAAAAAATTTATGGCAGAAAAAAAGACACAAATGAGGCTCAGTCAAGTCGCCCGAAAATTAAATATCGGACGCAATACCATCGTCGAGCATCTACGAAAAAAAGGACACGATTTGAAAGGCAATCCCAATGAGCCTATCAATCAAGAAATGTATTCAATTTTGGAAAAAGATTTTGAGTCTTCTCTCAAAAACAGAGCAGAAGCGTCTAATATTAAAATAGGTGCTACTTCCTCAACAGCCAAAACTATTGATAAAGATACAAAAGACGCACAGACTAAAAAAGACGATTATGACGATACAGAACAAGAACAAGAAAAAGAACTTTTTATAAAAGGAAATGTCAAACCTACTGTAGAAACTGTCAATTTGAAAGACCAAAAAAAAACAGAAACTAAAAAAGCAGAGCCTGAAACATTTACTACTACTTCACATCAAATGAAGGTGATAGGTAAAGTAGATTTGGATAAGTTTAATAAGAAGAAAAAAGGTTCTAATCAAAATACTGCTAAAAAACAGTCTTCCAATCCAAATAAAGGAGCGAATCAAAAAGGAGTAGAAAAAACGGTTTCTAAACAACAAGAAAAGGCTACTGATACAAAAGAAGAAACTAAAGTAAAATCTATTGATAATACAACTACTAATACAACTACTACCAGTACTAAAAAAACAGTTTCATCTTCTCAAACAGCAAATACTGAAAAGAAGAATACAGTAGAAAAAGTAACTCCTAAAAACGAAGATAAGAGAGATAATAAAGATAATAAAGATAATAAAGATAATAAAGATAATAAAGATAATAAAGATAATAAAGATAATAAAGATAATAAAGATAATAAAGATAATAAAGATAATAAAGATAATAAACAAGAGGATAAGAAAAATGAAAAGGCGACTACTAAACCTTCTCAACCTTCTTCTCAAAATGCTAAAACTCCATCTAATTCTGCTGTCAAAAACGCTAAAAATACAAATACAGAAGCATCAAAACAGAATAGTGGTTCTAAACAAGATAATAAGAAAGAAGACAAAAACAGTAGTAATAAAACTACCTCACAACATTCCAATAAAAAAGATAACAGGCATTCAGACAATAAAAAATCAGATAATAAGTCAAATAGGTCTGAAAGTCCTACAAGCAAGACAAAAGAAGATTCTAAAAAATCAAGTCAAGAAACTAAGCCTTCAAAAATAGCTGAAAAAAAAGAAGTTGTTGCAGGTAAAAAAGAAGAAGGTGAGGATTTTGTTTCTTCACAAGGAGATAAATTACCAGGACTTAAAGTAGTTGGTAAAATAGATTTATCGTCTTTTTCTAAAAAGAAAAAAACATCTTCTGATGATAAGTCAGAAGATGGAACTCGCCGTCGCCGTCGTCGCCGTCGTCGTCGTAGAGGTGAGGGAGAAGGTTCTTCAGATAGCAAACCACAAGATTTGACTAAACTGAATACAGGCGACAAAGGAACTGCAACAACTCCTACTACACCAAAACCAGAGTCTGAAGCAAGTAAACGTCGTAAGAAAAGACGTAAAGAACCGACTGCAAAAGAAGTTCAAGAACAAATCAAGGCTACACTTGCTCGTATGAACACAGGTTCAGGAAAAGGTGGACGAGGTGGAAAAAGATCTAATAGAAGAGATAAGCGTGAGGCTCGTGAAAGCGAACAAAACGAGGTAAAAGAAGAAAACAAGTTATTAAAAGTAACTGAATTTATCCCTGCAAGTGATTTTGCAAATTTACTTGACGTTTCTATTAACGAACTTATCTCTAAAGGAATGGGACTTGGCGTAATGATTTCTATCAATTTACGTCTTGATGCTGAGGTTATTACACTTCTTGCAGATGAATTTGGTTATGATGTAGAGTTTACTTCAGCTGAAGAAGAAACAGAAGTTGTATTAGAAACAGAAGACAAACCAGAAGATTTAGAACCTCGTGCGCCTATCGTTACTATTATGGGACACGTAGATCACGGTAAAACTACACTCTTAGATTATATCCGAAAAGCAAAAGTAGCAGCAGGCGAAGCAGGTGGAATTACGCAGCATATTGGAGCGTATAATGTAACTTTAGATGAAGGTAAAGAACTTACTTTCTTAGATACACCAGGCCATGAAGCCTTTACTGCTATGCGTGCAAGGGGGGCAAAAGTTACCGATGTGGTTATTATTGTAGTAGCAGCAGACGATGGTGTTATGCCTCAAACTCGTGAAGCAATTAATCATGCCAAACTTGCTGAAGTGCCTATTATTATTGCTATCAATAAAATAGATAAAGTAGGAGCAAACCCAGACCGAGTAAAACAAGAACTTGCAGATATGAATGTACTTGTAGAAGAATGGGGGGGGAAATATCAGTCACACCATATTTCTGCAAAACAAGGATTAGGAATAGATGAATTATTAGAAGGTGTCTTGTTAGAAGCTGAGATACTAGAACTCAAAGCAAATCCAAACAGAAATGCAGCAGGAACAGTAGTAGATGCTTCTTTAGATAAAGGACGTGGATATGTAGCGACTACAATCGTACAAAATGGTACTTTGAAAATTGGAGATGTAATCTTAGCAGGTTCGCATTTTGGTAAAGTACGTGCCATGATTGACCATTTGGGTAATCGTTTGGAAAGTGCGCCACCTTCAACACCAGTTCAGATTTTAGGTTTGGATGGTGCGCCACAAGCTGGAGATAGATTCAATGTAATGAAATCGGAACGTGAAGCGAAAGATATTGCAACTCGTAGAGAGCAAATTTTACGTGAGCAGTCTATTCGTGCCACTCGTCGCCTTACACTTAGTGATATTAATAGAAGACTTGCCATCGGAAACTTCCAACAGCTCAACCTTATTATTAAAGGTGATGTTGATGGTTCCGTTGAGGCATTGGCAGATTCACTACAAAAACTTTCTACTGACGAAGTAAATGTAAATGTAGTAATGAAAGGTGTAGGTCAGATTTCAGAATCAGATATTAATCTAGCAACTATTTCAGATGCGATTATTATTGGTTTCCAAGTTCGTCCGTCAAGAAATGCTCGTGCATTGGCAGACAGAGAGCAAGTAGAAGTACGTCTGTATTCAGTTATCTATAAAGCGATTGATGAAGTCAAGTCGGCTATTGTGGGTCTTCTTGCTCCAAAAATTGAAGAAGATATTGTCGGTACAGTTGAGATTCGTGAAACATTCAAAGTATCTAAAGTGGGGGTTATTGCTGGTTGTATGGTTACAAGTGGTAAAATCAAACGTAGTAACAAAATCCGAATTATTCGTGCTGGTATTGTTATCCACGAAGGAGAAATCGAAACATTGAAACGCTACAAAGACGATGTACAAGAAGTCAAATCGGGATTTGAATGTGGTATTTCTATCAAGAACTACAACGAAATTCAAGTTGGAGATGAGATAGAATCATTCGAAGAAAGAGAAGTAAAACGTACTTTTGAAGAACTCAAAAATGCAACTCCTACTCCGAAAGAAGAAGCAACGAAAGAAGCTAAAGAAAATAAAGCTAAAGAAAAAGAAACTAACTAAAATTAGTTTTTTAGTAAAAATAAAACCAAAAAGCATTTCTATAAAAATAGAAATGCTTTTTTTCTTTTAATTAAGATTAACAACTATTACGGTTCACAAGGCTCTGCACAGTAAGCACAAGTTGTAATAACAGCACGGCCATATTTATCAACAATTTCTTTTACACATTTAGCAAAAGCATAACCATCACCTTTACAAGTTGCTTCTACTCTTCCATTATTTGTACTTTGACCTTCTTGTCCTATTTTACTGACAAGTTTACCTTCTACCATTTTTAAATCTAAAGAAACAGTAGGATCAGTTTTTCTAAGTTCTAAAAAAACATTATGAACTTCTAAAATCTGTTGTTCGATACTTGGCTCTGCTACATTAGCTGCCAAGTCCTGTTGTATCTCTGCTTGTTCAGAATTACAAGAATACATAAAGAACATAAATACTAAAGCGAATAAAACTTGAATTTTTTTCATCGTTGAAATAAATTAAATTGTGAAATAAAATAAATAATACTAAAAAATAGCACTACGTGCGATATTTATACAAATATAAGGAGAGGGGGGGGGATTGCAAATAAATCTTCAAAAAATCACAATTATTTTACAAACTTCTATTTATATTAATTATTAAATCAAAAAAAGTCTTTTATGAAAAAAAAATCTACCTTCCAAAAACTAAAAGAACGTATCAAAATTGCTTTTCAGGTTCATTTGTGTCATTTTATCGATAAATTTGCGATAAAATCTACAAGTTATAATCTACATAAAAACACACTTTTGATTATTCGTTTAGATGCAATTGGAGATTATATTTTATTCCGTAATTTTTTAGAAGAACTAGCAAACGACCAAACCTACAAAAATTACAAACGTGTTTTGTGTGGAAATGCTATGTGGAAATCACTTTTTGAAGAATGGGACGAAGAAACCGTAAATGAGCTAATTTGGATTGACCGTAAAAAATTCTATCAAAATCCTTTATATCGTTATCAAAAACAAAAACAGATTAGAAAACAAGGTTTTGAAATGGCTATCGAATCGACATATTCAAGGCTTTTGCTTTTTGGAGATGCGATTGCACACGTTTCAGGAGCAGAAAAACGAATTGGAAACGAAGGAAATACAGATAATTTAATTCCAAAAGAAAAAAAATTAGCTGATAGTTTTTACACAAAATTACTACAAACTCCTAATAAACCAGTTTTTGAGTTTGATAGAAATAAAATTTTCTTTGAGCAGTTTTTGAATAAAAAAATTGATTTGAATTATCCTTCTCTACTAAATAAAGTTGATGTAACAGAAAAAAAACAAAATCAAATAGCTCTTTTTATTGGGGCAAGTGAAGTGTATAAAACGTGGCATTTCGAAAACTTTGCAAAACTTATATTAGAATTATATGCTATCAATAACGAATTACATTTTATTTTGATTGGAGGAAAAAACGAACAAATTTTAGCTCAAAATATTATTGATTTTATTAAAAATAAAAATAATTTTGAAAATCAAAGTGAAGTTCAAAATAATATAAATGACCTTACAGGAAAAACAAATCTGATAGAACTCACTCAAATCATAGCTCAAAGTAATCTATTAATTACTAATGAAACAGTAGCTTCTCATCTTGGGGCAGCCACGCAGACAAAGACGATTTGTATTGCCAATGGAAGGCATATTGGGCGTTTTAGTCCTTATCCTAATGAATATGAATTACCTATTTCTTATATTTTTCCTCCCCAAATTGAAGAAGAATTAAATCAAAATGGTAAAGAAATAGTTTATGAAAGGTATTGTAATTCTATGGGAATGGATATTAATGGTATTGGTGTTGAGCGAGTTTTGGGGGAGGTACAAAAATAGAATACAACGAAAACTATACTAAAAAATTATAAATCAATCTCTTTAAGATAATAAAAACTCAAAATTGCTTTCTGAAAAACAAATTCTAATAAAAATTCCGTACTTTTGCACCAATTTAAAAATGTAGCTTTCTATACTATTCAAATACGAAAGTTACTTTTGTTTTACTCACTTCATAAATACTCAACTCAGAATGGCAGATAAAAAAATTCGTGTAGCAATCAACGGTTTTGGACGCATCGGACGTGTTACGTTTCGTGCCTTAATGAAAAAATCGTCTATCGAAGTAGTAGCAATCAACGACCTTACGGACACAAAAACACTTGCCCACCTTCTCAAATACGATTCGGTACATGGCAAATTTGACGGAACTATCTCTTCTACTCCAGATTCATTGACTATCAATGGAAAAGTAATCAAAGTAACAGCAGAAAGAGAGCCTTCAAAACTTCCTTGGAAAGAAAATAACATCGACGTAGTTTTAGAATCAACTGGATTCTTTACAGACAAAAGAGCTGAAGGACACATCAGCGCAGGAGCAAAAAAAGTAATCATTTCTGCACCAGCAAAAGACGGCATCAAAACAGTAGTTTTGGGTGTAAATGACGAAATTTTGGAGGATAGTGACACGCTTATTTCAAATGCGTCTTGTACTACAAACTGTCTTGCGCCAATGGTAAAAGTGTTGAACGACAAATTTGGCGTAGAAAAAGGCTTTATCACAACCGTTCACGCTTATACTTCTGACCAAAATATCCACGATGCACCACACAAAGACCTTCGTAGAGCTAGAGCAGCAGCTTACTCTATCGTTCCTACAACGACAGGAGCAGCTAAAGCAGTTGGTTTGGTTTTGCCAGAATTAGCTGGAAAATTAGATGGTTGTGCGATGCGTGTTCCAATTCCAGACGGTTCTTTGACTGACCTTACTGTAATTTTGAAAAAAGAAGTTACTAAAGAGCAAATCAATGCAGCTTTGAAAGCAGCTTCTGAAAATGAATTAAAAGGTATTTTGGAATATACAGACGAGCCAATCGTTTCTATCGATATTGTAGGAAATCCTCACTCTTGTATTTTTGATTCTGCACTTACGTATGCTAGTGGAACTATGGTAAAAGTAGTAGGTTGGTACGACAACGAATCGGGTTATTCAAACCGTTCAGCTGATTTGATCGAAAGAATAGGTTAATTTTTTTTACTTTGTCGCTCGTGAGGACACGAGCAACGGTAGAATTTAATTAAAACAGAAAAGACTCAAGCAATTATTTGTTTGAGTCTTTTTAGATTAAAAAAAGACCACCGAATTGTGCTATTGTTATAAAATAACAACCGTCATTCAGAACGTACTAAACGAGTAGTCTTCATCAACGTAAATTTTTAAAAAATTATTGTTTGTATTCGACTTTTTCAAATTTCATTTATCTTCATTCATCATATAAATCATACGAATCATTTACCAATAATACCTAGTAGTTCTTATTAAAAATGCCAACCTTCCTAAAAAAATCCCTACAATGGGCTTCAACCTTCAAAACTTTTATTTACCTCAATCCAAATGAGATAGACTATCCTCATGAACCATTTTTACATGTTTTGGCAGTAGGAGAAAAAAGGAAAATTTGTAGTAATAATTCTGATAAAATAGAAGGGAAAACCAGTTTTGATAAAGTCTATAGCTTTTGGAATAGTCAGAATCAACCACAGAATTCGTATCTTTTTGGCTATTTTAATTATGACTTAAAAAATGAATTGGAAGATTTATCTAGTACTAATCTTGATAATTTAGGCTTTCCAGAGTTTTATTTTTTTGAGCCTCAATACATTTTATTTTTTGATACAAAAGGTAATTTGATTTTTGATAAAACAAAAGAAGAGAATAATTTTGATGATGATAAAATTCTATCAAAAGTTATTGTAGAAATAGAAAATATAGAATTGAGTGATAAATCAATTTATAATTCAAAGTTAAAACTGCCGTTGTCGGTGTCCTCACCGACGACAAAAAACACTTCAAAACCAAAAATAAACGCTCGTTTTACAGAAAAAGAATATTTACAAACCGTTGAGATAATCAAAAATCATATCATTGAAGGGGACGTTTATGAACTAAATTTGTGTATAGAATTTTTTATCAAAAATTTAGAATTAAATCCATTAGAAGCCTATCAAGAATTATGTAAAATCTCAAAAATGCCTTTTTCTTCTTTTTTGAAAATTACTGTTGATAATTCAGCAAAATATACTCTCTGTGCCTCTCCAGAACGATTTTTAAAAAAAATAGGAAACAGACTAATTTCTCAACCTATAAAAGGAACAGTAAAAAGAGGGCAAACAGAACAAGAAGACGAAGAACATAAAAACTACCTCAGAACAAGCGAAAAAGAACGAGCTGAAAATATGATGATTGTAGATTTGGTCAGAAATGATTTGGCAAGGACGGCAGAAATAGGAAGCACACATGTGAGCGAAATGTTCGGAATTTATACTTTTCAGCAAGTTCATCAAATGATTTCGACGGTAGAAGCTACTTTATCAAAAGACAAAAACTGGTCAGAAGCTATAAAAAACGCTTTTCCAATGGGAAGCATGACAGGCGCACCCAAAATAAAAGCTACTCAATTAATAGAAAAATACGAAAAAACAAAACGTGGTCTGTATTCGGGTTCGATTGGATATATTTCTCCTACTGGCGATTTTGATTTTAATGTAGTTATAAGAACGCTTTTTTATGATGCGTTTTCAAAATATGCTTCTTTCCAAGTGGGAGGAGCAATTACTTACGATTCTGACCCAAAAAGTGAGTGGGAAGAATGTTTGTTGAAAGCAAAGGCCATTCGGTCTTTATTTGAATAAAAAACTATTCCTTCCTAAATCGCACAAACAAAATAATAGCCAAAGAAAGCGAAATCAGAGCTGTTATTCCTACTTTAATAGAAGTTTGTGTATCAATTCTACTGACAATGACTTTATTATCTTTATTTTTTTGAGCTTCTTCTTCTGCCATAAAAGCAGCCAAATAAGTAGCTTTTTGAAGTGAATCGACAACCAAATAATCAGGGATTTTATCATTGAGAATGTAGAGAAGCTGGGAAGCTATTGTATCTGTTTTGATAAAAAAAGTAGAATCACTATAATTTTCTAATTCAGGTAAATAATTGCTTTCAAATTCTGTATCTAATCGCAAACCTTCTTCAATCCATTTTTTTTCTTGTTCGAAAATTGGTTTTAAATAGTTATCTCTTTCTTTTATTTTTTGCGCCAAAAAAACCAAAATATCTTCTGTATTATAACGGTCTTCTTTTTTGAGGTAATTTTGATGATGCAGCAGTGCCGAACTAGCCAAGAAAGTATATGATTTTTCGGCTTTGGAAGAGTATTTAGAAATAAGTTGAGCAGCTCTCAAATAAGCAAATGCTGCTACCTGTGCTGCTGCTTTTTGATTTTCTAATTGCTCTTTTTTATAAGTTACCTGTCCTTCTTCTAAAGTTGGTAAGACCGTTTTTCCTAAAAGCAAATCTCCAATAGCTTCTATCAGAATTATATTTTCAGAATGTGAAAAACGAAGAAGTTGCAACATCGCAAAAATAGCTTCATCGGTTTGTTTTTCTGTAAGAAGAATGTTTTTTTTATTTCTATCTTTTTTAGACCTAAATTTTCTAGCTAAGAAAGAATAAAAGTTAGGAATTTCATACATCTGTCGGCTGTCTGCCAAATCATCCACCGTAAAATCACCTTGTACGGGCAGCGTAATTTTGCGTCTTTGTTTTTTGGTAGCTCCTTTTCGTGCTGCACATTCAATCAAATAATCTATCCAATAGACTTGATATTTATCTCTCAAAGCTAAAGGGCTGTATTTATTGAGCAGCTTTTGAGCATAAAAACGAGCCTTATACAATTCTCTATCAGCAATATAAAAAGTGGCTAAATTTGCGTAAGTGCTATATTCTCCTGCTTTTTTTCGTTCCTTTGCAAGCATTAAGCGAATAGCATCGTTAGTTCTGCCTGTCAAATGATAAGAAACAGCTATTGCATCGTAGAGTATCAAAGAATCTGGATTTTTATTCCAAGCATCTTCATACATAGATATTCGCCAAAAATGGTAATTTTGTGAATGTTTTAAATGATTGCCTACCAAAACCTGCATCACAGTTTGGTAAGGAACAGCATTCAACTGACTCGTTTCGTTATCCCAAAGAGAAGCCGAAGCAAAAAAAGGATATAGAAACCAGACATTAAAACAGACATTTACACAAAAAACAAAAACAAACTTATTAATTATTCGATTGATACGCATAGCTCAAAATTACAATTTACTTGTATCAAAATCAGCTTATTTCATTAAAACTAAGCAAAAATATTTTATTTTTTATGAATCCAACAACCAAAAAAATTCTTCAAGTTAGTATTTCGCTACTTGTAGGAATTATACTTATTTATCTTTTGTACCGAAATATAGATACAAAAGAGATGATCGAAACCTTATCAAAGGCTGATTACAGATTTGTCTTTTTATCTATGTTATTAGGTTGTTTGGCGCATTGGAGTAGAGGTGTGCGTTGGACGATTGCGCTGTGTCCTTTAGGATATAAAGTTCAGAAAAGAAGGGCATTTGTTGCCGTTATGACAGGATATTTGATGAATACGGCTATTCCTCGTGCTGGAGAAGTGGCTCGTTGTGCCTTTCTGAAAAGAACTGATAATGTGCCTGTCGAAACTTCATTAGGTTCTGTTATTGGCGAACGTGCTTTAGATTTTGTGATTTTGGTTTCGATTACTACATTTACGTTTTTCGTAGAATGGGATATCATAAAAGCATTTTTGGACAAATATGCTGATTTTGGAATTTATGAAAAAATGTTTTATGATAATATCTGGCTGCTTTGGTTTTTGGTTGTGATGGGAATAGCAGCACTAGCATTGATTTATAGTTACAGAAAAGCAATACGTCGAAATCCTTTTGTCATCAAAATTCAAGTTTTTTTAGGGGGAATATGGCAAGGTATTTCATCAATAACAAAACTCAATAGAAAGCAACAATTTTTCTATATTGTGCATACAATTATCATTTGGGCGTGTTATCATTTGATGATTTATGTCCTTTTCTTTTCTATTGATGCGACTTCTGATTTGAGTGTAATGGCAGGTTTTACAGCCATGGTTATGGCTGGTGTGGGAATGGTTATTCCTATTCCAGGGGGGCTTGGTTCTTTTCACTTTTTTGTAGCACAAACACTAATTGCTTACAAGATAGAAACTGATACAGCCGAATACTTTGCTCTCTTTGCACATACAGCGCAGACTCTTATGATTGTTGTTATTGGTGGAGTAAGTACAACTATTGGATTATATTTGTGGGCAAGAAAACCAGTTAGCAGTAAGATAAAGTAAGAAGTAAATACTTCATCCCAAATTCCCATTTCCCATTTCCCATTTCCTAATTCCCATTTCCCATTTCCCAACCTCTAAAAATTCTATGAAAAAATTAGCTCTTTTAGTATTCTTGCTTTTGTCTTTTTCTTCGTGTGATACATTTTATACCCATCAATTCAAATTACAAAATAATAGTAGTGATACGTTGTGGATTAATTTTATAGAAAGCAATAGTTCTTTCAGAAATCAGTTTCCTGATACGCTTCGTCGTTTGCGTTTGCTTCCTACCAAATTACCACGAAATATTTATACAGAAACAGGTGAAAATTCGGCTACTGCACCAGATAACTATCAAAGTCAGATTGATATTTTTGATAATTTGAAAATAGCAACCATACGAAGTATTTATCCAGATACGACAGGAGTACGAAAATTTGATACTTCTGCTTTTATTCAAAAAGATTATTTGAATAGACGTTTTTGGGAGTATTTTATCGACAAAAATCAAGATGCAGGAGTATATTTATTTAAAATTGAAAACTCAGATTTGGAGTAAAACAAACAAAATTATTTCATAAAAGTTAGTAGAATAGAATTCTTATTCAATAGCGATTCTATTTTTTTGTATTAATAGTTCAATCTAATTTTTTAAACTCTTCTTTTTATGAAATTTATTCTTCGCTTAGGTATTTTCTCAATTCTTTTACTTTATATTTCATTTTCTGCTTCTGCTCAATTTATGGCTGAAGCCGAATTCAATATTCTCAAAACAGGATATAACAAAATTCAAGTTTCTAGAACAGAAGGAACTCGTTTTAATGTCGTCGATGACGGAAACGGTAATTTTGATAACAAGGCTTCATTTGCTTACCGTCTGCGTGTAGGTTATCGCTTCACAAATCGTCATAATGTCTTTGGCCTTTTTGCGCCTTTGCAGGTTTCGTATAATGTGAATTTTGATAAAACTACTCGTTTTTTTGAAGAAACTTTTTTGCCTTTAGTAGATACAAAAGTCAATTATCAGTTCAATTCGTATCGTCTGACGTATCGTTATGGTTTTGTAGTGACCGACAAAGCTCGTTTGGGTGTAGGTCTGACAGGAAAAATTCGTGATGCTTTTATTGAAGTGGAGCAAAATGGAGGTTCTTCTAAAAAATCAAATGTTGGTTTTGTTCCTTTATGGACTTATGGGATTTAGTTATAATTTCTAATAAATCTTTGTATGATGGTTAAGGATTTACAGGATTAGTAGGATTTTGAATACAGATTAATACAAAATGCTATTTATGAAAAAATTAAAAGGTATTTCTGTTTTGCTAACTTTCATTTATCTGTATTTTCAATCCTATAAATCCTACCAATCCTTTACAAAATCAGTTGCAGTATTTGCAGTTAATTTTCTTACCCAAAAAAATAAAGCTATTTTTACAGTTATCTCAAACCAACAGAAACTAAACTGTGTAAAAAAACGTCTAATTAGAAAGAGAAATTAATTTTTAAATACAAAACAATATGAATTTTCCAAAAGCAAATTACGTAGTTGATAAACAAGGGCAAAAATTATTTGTACAGTTATCTGTTTCAGAATGGGAAACTTTTTTGAAAGAAGTAAAACAACTAAAAGCAGAAATAGAACTAAAAAGACAATTAAAAGATGCCTTCAAAGAAGTAGGACAAATACAAAGAGGAGAAAAAAAGGCGACAACATTAAAAGATTTTTTGAATGAAATCTAATATAATCATTACCGAAAACTTTAGAAGAGAATCGAAGAAGTTATTGAAAAAATATGCTTCTTTAAAAGGAGAATTAATAGAGTTGGAAGAAACTCTACTAGAAAACCCTAAAACAGGAGTATTGATAAAAGAAAATATTTACAAGGTTCGATTAGCTGTAAAAAGTAAAGGAAAAGGGAAAAGTGGTGGATTGAGAGTAATTAATTATGTAATAAAGGTAGATATTAATGATGAGGAAGAAATTACTATCTTCTTGATGAGTATTTATGATAAGTCTATACAGGAAAACATATCAGATAATCGCTTAAAAAGTTTAGTTAACGAAGTAACAGATGAATTCTTAGACGGTTCAAATCAAGAGGAAGAATAACTACTAGTTTTTCTAACCAAAAAAATAAAGCTATTTTTACATTAACCTTATTCTTCAATCCAAAAAAATAGCCAGTTTTATGGAAACTCCTTCTTCAAAAATTCTAAACAAAAATTCCGATAAAAAACAAATTATCGTCGTTGGTGCAGGTGCAGCAGGACTTTATGCAGCCAGTTTGTTGATAGAACAAGGACACGAAGTAACACTTTTGGAAGCCTCCAACCGAACAGGTGGACGAGTTTGGACAAAAACAAATCGCTTTCCCTACAAATTAGAAATGGGTGCAGAGTTTGTTCATGGAAAAGGTACGCTATTTCATAAAATGGCAAAGAAAGCAGACAAATTACACAAAGAAGGCAATTCTTCTTTTCTTTGGCGAGATGAATTATTTTCAAACAAAAAAATCAAAAAACTGCAAGATGCAAAACAGTATTTTGCTGATTATGAAGAGTTTTATGAAGCTCATCATCACTACGAAGGCGATGATATTCCGTTGAGTAGTTTTTTGGAGCAGCATGACATTACGCCTACTCGTCAGCCTGATGCCTATCGTTGGTACGAAGCCTTTGCAGGTGCTTTGGGGACAAATTTGGATAGTTTGGGTATGAAAGCTTTAGCTGTAGAATCCTACCGATGGGAAGCTGGAGAGCAAAATTATAGAATGTGTGTAGGTTTTGAGAGCCTTTTGGAAGAATGGAAAGAGAAAACAAAACCCTTTTTGCAACTTGAAAAACCTGTTATTTTGGTGCGTTCTTTTGCAGAAGGAGTAGAAATTATTACAAAAGATTTTCAAAATTATAGAGCTGATGCCGTTTTGATAACTGTTCCTCTTACGCAATTAAAGCAAAATAAAATCATTTTCTTGCCCGAATTATCTCCCAAAAAACAAGAAGCGATTGATAAAATAGGAATGGATAATTTTGCCATTAAATTTTTCCTAAACTTTTCAGAGAATTTTTGGTCAAAAAAATACAATGACGGAGAAGAAACCGAATATTTGGTAGGAATGGAAGCTGCAAATGAATATTGGGAAACTGTTCCGTACATTAAAAATCCTTCTACATTTGGTCTGACGGCTTTTATTATGGGAGATAAAGCCAAACATTACACAGAAAATGGCTTTTCGAAAGGACAGATTTTAGAAAAATTAATTGATGAACTAGACAAACATTTTGACGGAAATGCGTCGGCTACCATTTTAGATTTTGAATATTTAGATTGGGCAAAGGTAGAATATATTGAAGGTGCATATTCGTATGCCTCTGTTGGTTCGCACAAACTTAGGAAACAGTTGGCTCGTCCGATTGAAGACAAAATTTTCTTTGCAGGAGAAGCCACACACTATAATGGACACTTTGCAACCGTTCATGGCGCACTTGAAACGGCTGAACGAGCTGTGGAGGAAATTATGGAAACGATTAAAAAGGTTTAAATTATGGATAAATTAACTTTGTGGAGATACTAGATATAATTTATCCATAATTAAATTATAGTCTGTAATTGTACTAATTCATCATAAATAATAAAAATGCTATTTTAGAACCTATTTCATTTTAGAAAAATAAGGGTCATTATTAATTAGATAAATTATTGTATTATTCTGCTGATTGTGGGTTACGACATTGTCAATAACAACTTTAATGGCATCTTGACTAATTTTGTTAAACATTGTTGTCCAATAAATAAATATAACATTTGTAGAAGTATCTATATTGTCAAGGCTTTGGATACAATCTCTTAGTTGTTCTTTGCTTACCGAAAATTCGTCTAAATCCACAGCAGAAGTTGGAGGAAAAACATTAAAACGACCCAAAGTATTCCAATTTAAATTACTCACTCCTCCTCTAACATAGCAATTAGCTTGAAAAGAGGTAAGCGAATCTCTATTAAAGTAATATAATTGTATAGGTTGGCTCATGTCTTTCACTTGAAGTTGATTTGTAGCTACTTTGTTTCTCATACATTCATAAGCTGCACTATCTTGATGAGTAGAGTAATAGACAATATTTTTAAAATCAATGCCTTTTATTATTTGTTGGTATTTTGATTCGTCGAATGATTCTATATTTTCAATACCATATTTTTTAGATAAGAAATTAGAGCAGGATGATAATGAAATAAATAATAAAATAAAAAACAGTTTTTTCATAACTAATAATATTTTTATTAAAGCGATATTAAAATTAAAAGGATAGATACCAGTTATTGATATCTATCCTTTTCAAAGTTTTAAAGACTAACTATATCGACTACGACTCCTATGTATTTATCTCTAGTGTCATCATAAACTGCTTTATAAATTCCAGATTTTATAGAAATATCCTCTAAATTGTATTGTTTTGCTATCTCATTTGGTATATGTACGTCTTCTAATATTGGTAAATATCCATCAGTTGTCAAACCAAAATTAGAATCACTATATTCATTAAAAGCAATAGATAATTTACCATTTTGTATATCTAAATCTACTTCTTCTGAATCATCAGCTTCATGTGGTTTTGGAGGATTAATAGGTATTACTAAGCAAACTCCAAGTGGAAAAGTACATCCTCCACCTCTAATGCCGTGCCACTTAAATCTAATTCTAGAATCATAGCTTGTTCCCAAATCGGAGCTTATTTTGTTATCTGTTTGAGATAAAAGTTTTTTTGAATTATATGTAATAGGTGTAGTCTTGAAGAATTGTAATTCGTATGGATTCTTAGTCGAATTTATAAACTCTGCTAAAGATATGTTTGAAAAGGAAGAAGTAACATTATCTTGATTTATGTCTATAATGCGAATAAGGAGTTAAAATTCAGTTAGAATTATGAATGCAGCCGTTAATTTAGAAAAAATATGTAACCATAATCCTTTTTCTGAC
>Ga0100385_1001418_pt1 | contig 24345 bp, 21 predicted proteins | sample CryGeymeta201509_FD_81543 | JGI IMG/M metagenome (GOLD analysis project Ga0100385, IMG submission 81543) | Groundwater microbial communities from Crystal Geyser aquifers in Utah, USA - Crystal Geyser metaG 2015-09 | ecosystem: Environmental > Aquatic > Deep subsurface > Groundwater | place: USA... | reverse complement strand
GAGGGGTTACCGATGAGCCCCACACGGGGATAGGCTTGGGTATTAATGATCATTTGGTGCGAAAGGAATGAAGGTGGCAGGCGGGACTGCCGGATAACAGGCAGGGAGCGTTTTATTTTTGGCGAGGGGGCAAACCGACATCGCGGCGGACACCGGGTAAAGGAACGCCGCCAAAGCCCTCAGCCGCGAGAACGGCCGCCATGGCGTCCGTCAACTGTATCTCACCGTTGCGGCCCGGCGGCAGGCTCTGCAGCGCGGGCCACACCGCAGAACTGAGAACGTAGCGGGCGGCAAACGCGAAGACCGCAGCGGCAGCCGTCCCGTCCGGCTGCCGGACCGACGGCATTTCATCGAGCGCAGGCTTTTCCAGCATGGCCTCAATGTCGAGGTGCCCGGCGGCATCAAGTTGACCACCACAGACGCCGTAGCGGGTAGCCTCTTCGGGGCGGAGAGGCTCAACTGCAACCTGTGACCGCTGAGTCGCCACGAAGTGCTGCACCATTACCGGCAGCGGCGAGGCGTGCTCCATCACAGTATCGCCCAATAACAAACAGATCGGATCACCATCTGCAAAGCCGGCACCGCAGTGCACCGCATCGCCCAGGCCCCGCTGCTCCAGTTGCTCCAGCCAGGTGAAGGTCAAACCATCCATGAGTTGCTCCCACTCGTTCATAACGGCGCGCTTCCCCACGCGGTCCAACCAGTTCATGAGCTTGGCATCCCAGGTAAAATACTGCCGGATCGCTTCCTTGCCCGGCGAGAGGATGATGCCGATCTCTGTGCAACCTGCGGCTTTGGCCTCCGCCACTACGTGATGGAGCACCGGCAAACCCTCGACTGGAAACAGTTCCTTGGGCACGGCTTTTGTCAAAGGCAGGCAGCGTGTGCCGAGACCTGCGGCTGGTATGAGAGCTTTCATAAATTTTTGGTTGAATGAATCATGAATAATGGATTGGCGATTCAAAAAAAATGAATCCGAAGGATGCAGCCTAAAAGACCGGATGGACTTCCAGCTTTTGTCCCGGCGCCAGGGTGTATTTGCCGGAACGGTCGGCGTCTTCGTCGTTGCGGTAGATTTGCAGCTCAATGGCTGCATCCAGCTGATCGGGCGCGAGCCATTGCCACTTCCCGATCTCCTGAAACTCCATCGCCACCCCCTGCACCCAATTCAGGCCACCGCCGCTGCCGCGCACATAGGGCTTATTGCCGATTCCGATAAAGACTGCAGCGGTCAATACGGCGTCCTTTTTCCTCGGCTTACTGCGGGGCTGCGGTGCGCTCGTTTCCGCCTCTTCCAGCAGCACCTCCAAGCCCTCGCTGACCGGGGGATCGCTGACCGGTTCCGGCGTGGAAGCCTCATTTACAGTGGGGGGACCGGGCTGCTGCGCGCGAGCTTTATGGGCAATGATACGGCTGACCGCCGCCGAGGAGTGGTCGCCATCACGAATCGCCCGCCGCAGCAAACGCGATTCCCGTGGGCCGTGACGCTCACGGGGCGAGCGCTTGGGACGTTCCAGCGGAGCGACCGTCTGCAGGGGAACTGCACAAGTGATGTGCTGCCCAGCTGACTCCTGCGGCTCATCCGATTCTTGCACCGGCTTGGGTTCGTCCCCGCTGGCAGCCGAAACGGAAGCTTCGGATAAAGCTGCCAGGTTGACTTCCAGAGCCGCCTGATGGAGCCCGGCCTCCGCCACGGCAGTTTCCAGCGAACGCAGGCGGGACTCCACCGCACCGAGCCTCTGCCCGGCATCCGCCAGATGTTTCCCCATACTCCGCAGATCGGCCGCGCGGTCCTCGCGCCCCTCGCGCACCCGCACTTGATACTCCACCAGATAGGGCAGAACAAAGAGTGCCGCACCCAGCGCTACCGCCGCCACACAGGCCCCCACCTGCCAGTCCGTCAACTGCCAACCACCCAGCATCGCAATCGCCAGCGCCATCCCGACCAACAGCATATCCCCGAGAATAAAGGGCCATTTACTGAGCGTGGTTTGCGTTTCGTCGTCCGGATGCATGCTGGGATTGTGTGCGGTTTGTCGATAGAGTCAAAGCTCCCGGCAAGCGGGGATCAATCTTCTTTTGACTCGCGACACACTAGCGCGGACGCTCCACGAAGCCCGCCTTGCGATATACCTTCGCGAGCATCTGGTAGGCACGTTTTTGCGCCAGTGCGGCACCGCTGCCCAGGACATCGTGCAGGTAGGCTTTATCGTCAATGAGTTCGCGGTATTTTGCCTGCACGGGTTCGAGCATGGCAATCACGGCGTCGGCCACCTCCCGCTTGAGTGCGCCATAGCCCTGCCCGGCCAGCGCGTCCTCGATCTCGGCGATCTCGCGGCCCGAGGAGGCGGCGTAGATCTGCAGCAGGTTGGAGACGCCGGGCTTATCCCCGGCGGCTTTGATCGCGCTGCCGGAGTCGGTCACCGCGCTCATGATTTTCTTTTGCAGCACTTTCGGAACGTCTAGGATGTAGAGCGTGGCGTTTTGATTTTCGTCGCTCTTGGACATCTTCCGCTCCGGATCCTGCAGCGACATAATGCGCGCCCCGGACTTGGGAATAAAGGGTTCAGGAATCGTAAAGGTTTCGGAATAGGTATGATTGAAACGCTGGGCCAAATCGCGGCACAGTTCCAGGTGCTGGCGCTGGTCATTGCCCACCGGCACGGCATCGGCATTGTAGAGCAGAATATCCGCCGCCATCAGCACCGGATACATCAGCAGCCCGGCGTTGACCGAGGCCTGAGCACGGGCACCTTCGTGCGCGAACTTGAGGTCCTCGCCTTCACCGTCGGCGACCTTAAAGCCCAGCTTGGCGGCTTTTTCCTTAAACTGGGTCATCCGCTGGAGTTCACCGATCGGCGTGATGCAGCTCAGCACCCAGGCCAGCTCGGTGTGACCAGTCACATGCGACTGGATAAAAATATTCGAGCGTGCAGGATCCAGCCCGCAGGCGATGTATTGAGCCACACAGGACAGCGTGTTCTTACGCAGCTCGGCGGGCGAGTATTTCACCGTGATCGCGTGTTGGTCCACCACCCCGAAGTAACAGTCATAGTCATCCAGCATGGTGGCCCAGTTTTTCACCGCGCCCAGATAATTGCCGAGGGTCAGCACACCGGTCGGTTGGGCACAGGTTAGGATGACTGGCTTGGGGTCGCTCATATCAACAAATTGACGGCAGCAGTAAGCCGCTTGTCAACTTCTACTTCACTTCGAAACAGCCACCGGAGCGGGCATCGGCTGATTGGCCCCCTGCAACCATAAATTGGGACTGTGAAAGCTATACAGCAAGGCAACCGCTGCGGTGGTATGATTGCGAATATTCTTACGGTAATAGGAAGAGTCCGCATAGTCACGGGCCGGTAGAATGACGTAGGAATCACTCCCATGGCAGCGGGCCAAATTAATCCAGGCCTTGTAATAATCGAGCACTTCCCGCTTGAGCGGTTCGTTCTCCGAAGCCGCCACCCCGGCCCAGCCCCAGGTCAGCCCTATCAGCGCACAAGCGTGACCATCCGACATATCCCGGTAGGCGGCAGCAATATTTCCGGCGTGGCGACGCATCATCTCATTCGCCCCCGGACGTTCCGGAGACAGCTGATAAATAAGATGCGCCAAACCCGACTTCTGGGAAAATCCGTTGCGCGTCTGCGCCTGCCACTCCTGCCAGTCCACGGGGCCATTATTCAGGGTAAACTCGCCGCCGTAGGCCACCCAGCCACTTTTTGTCGTACCGCGTTCAAGAAACTGGAAGCCCGCATCCAGCCCGGCTTGTTGTGCCTCCAGCCCGCACTGCTTACCCAACTGCCAGGACAGGAGTGCCAACTGGGTGGTCAATTGCATCGGACCGTAGCCCCCTCCGCCACGGGCGACAATAAAGGGATACGGCGCATGCGCAAAACCGCCGGCATAGAGTGCCTGATGCTTATCGATAATCGCCTGATCGATATTCTTGATTTGCTCGGACTTCCAGTGGTGTATCGGCGGCTGCCACTGCGCACGGCGCAGCAGCTTGAGCGAAGAATCGAGCGTATTGAGCACCTGACTGTCACCGGAACGCAGGTAATATTCGCCCAAAGTCAGCGACTGGAAGGCGAGGTGCCAGGTCCAGGTGTCGTTATCGTAAGGCTTATTCCAATCGAGCGCCATCTGCTTGCCTGCCGCAAAGACCCCGGGTTCGTCGGAACTGAGCAGAGCCAGCGCGGCGGCGGCGCGTCCCTGAGAATCCATCCCGCCGGGGTGATCCATCAAATAGTTGTAGGCACGGGCCAGCAGAACTTTTGTCTTCTCACAATCACGCGGAAAGGTATCCGCAAAGCGGCCCAGCTGTTCAAGCTGCACCTCAACCACCTGCGACGCACCCGCACGCCGGATCATCAACGCCAGCACCCCGTCACCGCCCTCGCTGTCTTCAATCGCCAGCCCGAGGTCCTGCAGCGGGCCTTCGATGCCGTTGACCTTGCGCCCAAAGCGGTGTTTGCCGAAGGTTTTGCCATTGGCACCGTACACCTCGTCGTCCAGCTCCAGCACGCCGTCCGCAGGCGAATCCTCGAAAATGTATTTCACCACATAAGACGCCTCGCGCAAAATCCCGCGGGCCCCGGTCGGCCCCATGTTGACCAAAAATCCAGGCACCACCGCGTCGGGTCCGACTTCGCAGGGCTTTTCCCAGCGGCCCTGATTCGCTTCATCCCGCAAGGCATACAGACTTGCCGGGCAGGCCAATAAAATACCGGTCAAAAGAAAAGAGAGTGCGCGGTACAAAACAGAATTCATGCATGCAGCAGAGATTAAATTTTCACAGATATCAAGACTATCCGGGGCGACCCCTATTATGCGTGCAGGGTCATTTCCTGACCTGTGTGGCCGGATCAATCGACCTATCGTTTCGCTGCAATCCGGCAGTCAAAGAGCATTCAAATTGCTTTCTGCAAGGCCCGGACGTATCGTCGTGACAATGCGTTGTCTCACCGCAACCGGGTTGGACATTGACAGCAGCCATCTTCACCTGTCGGCTTGCCTAGCGAAGAGAAGCGGCTAGACCTGTTACATGCGCATTCAACTCCTGCTCGCTTTTGCCTGCCTGATCCACCCTGCTGAGGCGAAGTTTCCCGACAACTTCGCTGAACCGCTTGAGGTGATCGCTTTCGGTTCCTGTAACCGCGATGAACTACCACAGCCGGTCTGGTCCGCCGTGAGCACGCTGGATCCGGATCTTTGGATCTGGGGCGGCGACAATATCTACGCCGACTGGTATCAACCCGGGGGCCAGCGGGTCAGCTACACCATCGACCGCAGATGGATCACCCAGCGCTACGCCGCCCAGTTCAAGCGCCCGGACTACGCTGCCTTCCGCGAGAAGACCCCCATTCTTGGCACCTGGGACGACCACGACTACGGCAAGAACAACGCGGTGGGTGACTACCCACTCAAGGAAGTCAGCCGCGACCTGGCGCTGGCCTTCATGGAAGTGCCGCTCAGCGACCCGCGCTGGACGCGGCCCGGCCTTTACGGCAGCTACGATTTCGGTCCGGTCGGTCGCCGCACCCGCATCATCCTGCTCGACAACCGCTACTTCGCCACTTCACCCAAGGCCGCAAACCGCACCCTGCTCGGCCCGGCACAAAAGGCCTGGCTGGCAACGCAGCTCCGGGAGAGCTCTGCCGACCTGCACCTGATTGTGAGCGGCAGCCAGTTCATCGCGGACCAGCACCGCTGGGACAGCTGGGGCAAGTATGCGGAGGAACGCCAGTGGTTGCTCGACCTGATCCAGGAGCAACAAAGCAGGGTTATCTTTATCAGCGGCGACCGTCACATCCATGAGATCAGCATACTCCAACCAGGAGGGCTGCCCCACCCGATTCTCGACGTCACCTCCAGCGGCCTGACCCACAGTTGGGAGAATTTCCCCGGCGAGGAAAACCCCTACCGTGTGGGCGAGGTTTACCCCGGCCTCGGTTTCGGGCTCATCAAAATCGACTGGTCCGGCCAGGCACCAAGAGTTGAGCTCGAGATACGCGACACGAAGAACCAGGTGCGGAATCAATACCAAGTCCAATACTAACGCTAGCTGTGCACGGCTCCCCGCGCGGCCAAGACGAGACGACTTTCACCATCAACATTATGCGTCGAAGAGTCCGCTTTAGCTGACGAGGCCACGCAGCGGGGCCACGCTTGCCATCAAAGTGCAGCCTCGGCCCCGGCAGCGGCCACGGTCTCCTCACTTGTATTGCCCGCGCCAGCCTCCGGCAGCGGCCCGAGGTCTTCGCGCAGCTCGTTGGCTTGCCAGGGGGTGCTGCGCCCGGAGTAGAGCTCCAGATAATTTTCGATCATGTCCACCGACATTTCGGACGCTTCGTTACTCCACTCCTGGCGAATATAGGAAATCACGCCGGCAATTTCATTCGGCTTGAGATTGAGTCCTCCCGGACCGAAAGCGGGCATATTGCCGTTGTAGGTATTGCCTTTGACCTCAATCGGGCCGTTGAGTCCATTGATTAAAATCCGAGCCACCACTTCGGGATGCCCGTTGACCCATTCGGAGCCGTCCAGCGGCGGATACACGCCAGCGATACCGCTGCCGGCAGCTTGGTGGCACTGGGCACACTGGTTGCGGTAAACTTTGGCCCCACGGTCAAAGAGCGAAATTTCCGGAATCACTGCGGCCGTTGCGGTGCCTTTAAAGTTGGGATCAAAAGCGTCGGCGCGAAAATCCCCACTGTAGAGCACCAGATAAATGCCACCCCAGAAACCCAGCACCATGATGACAAAGACGAGAAAGACCGGGATCGGACTGAAGCCCTCGTGCGGTTCTTCCTTCTCACGCATAAGCTGTGCATGGATGTCCTGCATTTGCTCGTCCTGCATCGCGGCTTTTTCCAGCGATGCCTTACCCGCTTGCGGGTGGGTCACGTGTTTTTGATCTTCGCTCATCACTCGGGAATAGGAGCCTCGGGTAAACTGTAGTCGATCCTCAGGCTCAAGAGATATTCAACCAATGCCTCGGCCCGGCGGGTGGGCACAATTTCATAGCCCGGCTCCGGTGCGTATTCGGAACCCGGCGGGAAATCGAGCGCATCAGGGGAGCGCTCGTTCACAATCTCCTGCTTCGTATAGAGAAAGGCAAAAGGCGGCATGGTAGAGCCTTTGGACACGATTTGCGGGTTATACAGATGCAGGTAATTCCAGTCGCGCCCGGCATCGCCGGCATAGCGCCCGCCGACGTGGGCCAAATCCGGTCCGGTGCGAATCGTGCCCAGCAGCACCCGATCCTGCCGCACATAGTCGCGGGCGACCGATTGACGCGGCCCCCAACCGCGGTCGATATCCGCACCAAAGCCGCGGCGACGCACTTGCTGGCTGTGGCAATACAGGCAGCCCAAATCAATATAAACTTTCTTCCCCTGCTCTGCCAGTCCGGACGGCTTCAGCGGGTAACGCGTTTCGCCCTCCGGCATCACCATCACACTGGGATCGGCATCGGAGGGCACCAGCGTCTCGGTGCTGGGCTCGAGTGAACCCAACTGGATGTTGCCGGTCACGATCAGTCCGGTAAAGGAGAAAGCCAGGGCAAAAAAGATCCCGCAAAACAGTATGGCCATGTTTCTCATTAGGCGAGTCCTCCTTCCTTCGTCAGCAGCGTCGGCTCCTTTTTCGCGCGAACCGCACCGGCGGCAAAGAGCATCCAGAAGAAATTAACCGCAAATGCGATATGCCCAACCGTCAGGAAAATCCCCGATACGGAGCGGGCCTTCAGCCAGGGAATGGTATTTTGAACGACCTCGAGGAACGGAATCTCCGGGTTGTTCATCTCCATGCCCTGAATCCAGCCGCCGGTTTGCAGTGCGACCACCATGACCGTGATGCCGAGGGCGCAGCCCCAGAAGTGCAGCTTGATCAATCCGGCGGAGGGCCACTCGCGTTTGAGCAGCCGTGGCATCATGTAATACACGCCGCCAAACATGATCATGGTAAAGAAGGCATAGACCCCGTGGTGGGCGTGGCCTATCGTGAAATGCGTGAAGTGGGTCACCTCACTGACCGAGCGCAGTGCCATAGTCGAGCCGATCAAACTGACCAGGGTGTAGGAAATCGCGCCGAAGACGATAAAGCGCAGAGTCGGGCTGCGCCAGACTTCGCGGTGCAGGCCGACCACCGTCATGTGGTGGTTGATCGCAACGACGATGACCGGAATGACCATCATGATCGAAGCGACGATACCGGCGGAGATCAGCCAGACCGGAATCGGGCCGCCGATCAAATGGTGCACCCCGGCCCAGTTATAGAAAATCGCCAGCGCCCAGAAGCCAAGCACGGAAAGGTAGTAGGAATAAATCGGGCGGCCCAGCACCTTGGGGATCAGATAATAGGCGGTGGCCAGCGCCATCGGCGTCAACCACAGCCCCAGCACATTGTGCGCGAACCACCAGTTGGCCACCGATTGCACCACGCCACGCGCCGGAAACCAGATGATCACCGCCTGGGCCACGACATACAGCCAGGGGAACCAGAACAGTCCGGCCAGGATATACCACTGGGAGACGTAAACATGCTCACCCTTGCGAAAGCGAAATGCCATGATCCCCCAAACGGCAATCAAGGCATAGGCTACCACCAACATCGGTGTGGCATATTGCGGGATTTCCAACCACTCGACCGAAGTCATATCCCCGCGTAAAATGCCGACAATCCCCACCGTCAGGCCGATATTCCAGAACACCCCCGCGATCAGCAGCAGGCCTTTGTGCTGGATCGGTGAGCGGCACAGGCGGGCCATGATCCACAGGCCCACCGCAAAAATGATGTTATTCCCCCAGCCCAATGCCATAGCGTTGAGGTGGGCCGAGCGCACCCGGCCGAAAGTGAGAAAGTCGTAGGCTCCGAGGAAGTCAGGCTGATGCGCCTTGAAAGCCGCCATCAGCGCGAAAACTGTGCCGATCATCAACCACCCGATCGCGGAAACCACGAAAAACACCGAAGCCGTGCGGATCGAGGCATCGATCTCACTCAGCTCCGCGCGCACGGAGGCATGCTCCGAGGAATACGGGTTCGACGAGGGTGAAATTAACTGGGATGTGTCACTCATTTGCGGTCTTTGCGGGAGCGGGAAAGTTTACGGCTTTCAGGAAAAGTATCAGAGACTTCGCCTTCCGGCTCTTCTTCAGTAAAAATTGTTTTTGCCTGGGCATCGAAGTTACGCAAATGCCCTTTCCTGGCCGACCAGAACAAAACAACCACGGTGACCACAAAAAATGCGACTCCGAGCAGGAGGATCGGCCAGAGTTCCTTGTAGTCGTAAACATCCATCAATTTTTGTAGGCTTGCACCACGATCTTCATCGCGGCTTTGACAGGAATCTGGATGCTGCCATCCCCATTCACCGCGTATTTGGAAACCTTGGCGATGCCCGCCGCGCGGGCCTCGTCGGCCTTGGCCTGGCGCGTGGCCGCAATCGATGCATCAATCGGATCCGGCCGGTGCGGCAGATAGGCCAGAAAGATGATCATGGCAAAAATAAGAATGGCCCCGAGACTGCCCACAAAAGTGGGCCATTTGGATTGACTGGAAATTTGGTCCGACATCGTAAGATTACTCTGCGTAATTTATGGATTTTTCAATATTAGGATCACGAATAGGGATCGGTTCCGCCTTGTGCATGCTGCGCAGCATGGCCCAAATGCAAATTCCGCCGACGCCAACCAGCGCGGCGACATCAAAAACCGTGATCGAGAACTGGCGCACCAGATAGCCCTCCCCGTGGTCCGGGGCGACCAGCTTACCTGGAATAATGTTCCAGTAGAGATCGAGCACGGTGAACAGCAGAATCCATGCGGAGACAAAGACACTGCGCCAGATGACGACCTTGGTCTTATACCACAGCAGCAACAGGAAGGGGATCAGGAACTGACCAAAGATCAGAAACAAGCTGACCGTCCACCAGGAATTCAGGCTGCCGTCGTAGTTCTTCTCCCGCATATTATACCAGAAGACTTCTTCCGGGATGTTGGCGTTGTAGATAATAAAATACTGGGAAAAACTGATATAGGCCCAAAAAACGGTAAAGGCCAGCATCATACAGCCCAGGTCGTAGCGGTGGCCGCGGGTGAAGAGCCCCTTGAGGTAGCCCCTGGTCGCCAGAATCACACAGAGGATCAGGATGAAGCCGAGCGCGGCCCGCATACTGGCAGCGAAGAACCAGACCCCATACATGGTCGAGAACCAGTGATACTCCAGCGACTTGAACCAGTCGATGGAAGCGACCGTAGCGGAGGCGGCACAGAGGAACAAGCCGATCGCCGACAGGCGGCGGGCGTTGTGGGTATTGTTGATGTTGCCGGTCTTGTCGGTATCGAAGGACCACTTGCGCAGCAGCGTGGCAATCACAGTAAAGACCCCAAAGACGATCACCACCCGCAGCATAAAAAAGCCCACATTCAAATAGGGGGACTTCCATTGATACAGCGGATCCTCGGCCACCGTGCCATGGCCCGGCAGTGCGTTGACACCGTTCATCCACTTCCAGAGCAGGCCCGGATTATCATGCAGCAAGGGCACCAGCAGCAGCGGGATGAAGAGCAGAAAGAGCCAGGGAAAGACACTCAGGTAATGCTCTGCCTGACGGCGAATCACCACCGGCCAGCTCGCGTGAAAGACATACCAGATTTGAACCAGGAACAACAGGCCCACCGCGATGGACAGCCAGAACGCGATCCCGATCAACCAGCTCATGAGGGGGCGAACCTCATGCGCCTGCCAGCCCTGGTAAAAGCCGATACCGGCGACTGCGAGGCCAATTAGACCGACGACCAGGGCGATCCAATCAGGATTGTTGCCTTTTGCTTGTGTGGATTCCGAACTCATTGACTTTAAATTCCTAATTCTGCGCGTTCACCAGCAGGCACATCCTCCGCGCTGGCATTTTGGGAACGTTGGAGGGCACGCACATAGAGCACGACAGCCCAGCGTTCTTCGGGGGTGAGACGGTCCTTGAGCCCATACATCAGACCTAAGCCGTTAGTGATGACATCGAAAATGTAGCCGTCGGCCACGCCGCGCAGCCGGTCACCGTGGTATGAAGTGGCCAGCACACCATAGGGCTTGGACACCCCATTGCCATCGCCAGCGGTACCGTGGCAGGCGGCGCAGAAGATATTATACTTTTCGCGTCCGGTTTCCATCAGCGCGTAGTCCACCTCTAGCGGGAGCTTGTCCACCCAGCTGCCATCCGGATGCTTCCCTTGCAGGAAAGTAGTGCGGCCCAGGTTGCTGTCGTTAAAATCTGCGGAGAAGACCTGCTGGTAATTGAGATAGTTGCCACGGGCAACTGTGTTGAGCGGCACCGGGCGGTCGTTGCGCCGGTCAGCGAAGAACCCGTTCTCCCCCTGCGGCTTGTAGCGCGCCTGACGGTCCATATCCGGGAAGACCTCAATTGGCGGCTTATCACTGAGTGCGCCTCGGAAGCCGAAAATCGAGACCACGGAGGCGACGATAAAAGCGAAAATGATCAGGAAAATTCTCATGGCTATCTTCTCTACGCGGAGACCTCCTCAATGTCAGTGCCGCCAATTTCCGCCAGAAACTGCCGGGTGCTTGCAGGATCAAACTTCGGATCGCGGGATTCGATCGCGATCAGCAGACGGTCACCGGCAACTTCCAGGAAGGTATCACTCTCAAATAACGGGTTGTGGTGCTGCGGGAGCAAGTTGGTGAGGAACATGCCACCCAGGGTGCCGAAAGCCGCGAGCAGAATGGTGAGTTCATACATGATCGGAAAGGGGAAAATCGGGCTGAAGAAGGGCTTACCGCCCACAATCAGCGGGTAATCATAGGCCCCCATATACCAGACGATCAGCGTGCCAATTGTGAAGCCGGTGATGCCGCCCAGGAAGGTGAACACCGGCACCTTGGAGCGCGGCTGCCCCTGGGCCGCCGGCATCCCGTGCACCGGGAAAGAGGAATAGGTATCCCATTTTTTATACCCGGCATCACGCACCTTTTCGGCGGCGTGGTAAAGGCTCGGCGTATCCGGGAAACTCGCGATGATGCTGTGTAGGTTCGACATTAGTGGTGCCCTCCTTTCTCAGCGGCATGGTGGCCGTGCGGATCCCCCTGCGGCATGACATACTTCACCTCCCCGATCGGCATCAGAGGTGCAAAGCGGATGAAGAGCAGGAAGAGCACACTGAACAAGCCAAAGGTGCCGAAGAAGGTAAAGATATCGACGATGGTCGGCGAGTAGTAGCCCCATGAACTGGGGAGGAAGTCGTTGGCCAGCGAAGTCACGGTAATCACGAAGCGCTCGAACCACATCCCGACGTTGATCAGAATCGACATCACCCACACCAGCGCCCAGTTCTCACGCACCTTTTTGAACCAGAACAGCTGCGGGGTGAAGACGTTGCAGCTGAACATCATGATGTAGGCCCACCAATATTGCCCGAAGGCGCGGTTGATGAAGGCAAAGCTCTCGTAGGGGTTGGCGCCATACCAGGCGATGAAAAACTCCATGATATAGGCGTAGCCGACAATCGAACCCGTGCCCAAGCAAATCTTGGCCATGTTATCAATATGGCGCTGGGTAATCAGGTCATGCAGCCCGAAGATCGCGCGCAGCGGCAGCATCAGCGTCATCACCATACCGAAGCCGGAGAAAATCGCACCCGCCACGAAATAAGGCGGAAAGATGGTGGTGTGCCAACCGGGCAAAACGGAAACCGCGAAGTCGAAGGAAACGATGGTGTGCACCGAAAGCACCAACGGGGTGGAGAGACCGGCCAGCACCAGGTAAGCCATCTCGTAGTTGCGCCAGTGGTTGCCGGCGTTGCGCCAGCCCATCGCGAAGATGCCGTAGAAATACTTACGGAAGACGTCAAAGCCCTCGGCGAATTTCCGTTTATACTCGGTCGCGCCCTCGTAGGCACCCGCCTTCAGGCGCTGCACGGCGCGGTCGCGCATAGTGCCCAGATCGGGAATCATGCCCATATACCAGAAGAGCACCGAAACCGTGCCATAGGTCGAGACCGCAAATACGTCCCACTCCAGCGGCGAGCGGAACTGCGGCCAGATGCCATTGGCATTGGGAATCGGGAACAACCACCAGGCGAACCACACCCGACCGACGTGGAAGAGCGGGAAGATCCCCGCGCACACCACGGCGAAGATGGTCATCGCCTCAGCCGCCCGGTTGATCGAGGTGCGCCAGCCCTGCTTGAGCAGGCAGAGCACGGCGGAGATCAGGGTGCCGGCGTGGCCGATACCGATCCAGAAAACGAAGTTCACAATCGCCCAGCCCCAGTTGATGGGATTGGCGAGGCCCCAGACGCCCACACCTGAACTGACCAGCCAGAGCAGGCCCATCCCGGTAAAGGCGGCGGTCGCCAGCGCAACTGCCATGCAGACCCACCACCAGGTAGGGGTGCCGGCCTCGACGATGCCGCAAATTTTATTCGTGACCCAGTTGAAGTCGCGGTTGTTGGTAACGAGAGGCTGCTCTTCGAGCACCGCCGGGTCCACCCTGTCAAGCAGAGCGGCCTGTGCCGGATCCATCTCCTGTGATATCGTAGCCATTTGTGTCAGTTCGGGTGGGTTCTAAAATTAGTGGGCAAGTGGAGTGTCCGTGTGGGCATCCATGTGGGCTTCCCCGTGGGCTTCGCTGGTCTTGGGCGCATTGCCATAGCGCTCCTTGTAAGCACTGTAGGCGTAGGGCTTCTTGTAGGCGTCCGGCATTTTGGGATTCGGATTGCGCAGGCGGGCCAGATAGGTGGTGCGCGGCCGCGCGTTGAGGTAGCCGAGCACCGAGTAGTTGCGGTCGCTGGCCTTGATTTTGGAGACCTCGGAGTCCGGATCGGAAATATCGCCGAAGGTGATGGCATCGGTCGGGCAGACCTGCTGGCAGGCCGTTTTGATCTTGCCGTCCGGCACATGGATGTCGGCGGAGGCGCCGGCCTTGGATTTTTGGTCGATCTTGGCGGCCTCGATCCGCTGGGTGCAGAAGGTGCACTTCTCCATCACCCCTCGCATCCGGACTGTGACGTTCGGGTTGGCCCGCATCTTTTCCAGTTCCGGTTCATCCACTGCGCCGAAGGGACCCTTGTAAAAGTCACCGATCTGGCGCTTGTTCCAATCGAAGAAGTTGAAGCGGCGCACCTTGTAGGGACAGTTATTCGCACAGTAACGGGTGCCGACACAGCGGTTGTAGGCCATAGTGTTCAGCCCCTGACGGTCATGCACGGTGGCGTTGACCGGGCAAACGCTCTCGCAGGGTGCGTTTTCACAGTGCTGGCAGAGCATGCTCATAAAGGAGACCTGGACATCCTCCGGCACTTCATCGGACTTATACTCCGCTGCCGAAAAGTAGCGGTCGAGGCGCATCCAGTGCATCTCGCGTCCACGCAGCACCTGATCCTTACCGACAATAGGGATGTTGTTCTCCGACTGGCATGCGACCACGCAAGCGGTGCACCCGGTGCAACTGTTGAGGTCGATAGCCATGCCCCATTGCTGGGTCCTGGGGAACTTGTCCTCGTTGCCTTGCCAGATATTGACGTTGGGCGGAGGTCCGGAGAACTCGGGGTGCTCGTAAGCCGAACCGCCGCGGAACTGCTGGGTGGATTTTTCCTGCAGGCTCTTGGAGTCGTCCTTGCCGTAGTTGGCCGGCGCGTGTGATTCGACCCCCATCTCGTTGGCGAAATCCGGGTGCTCCTGATAATATTTCGCGGTGCCTTCGCGCACGATCGCGCGGCCTTCCATCGACCAGTGTTCCTGGGTATTGGCCAGGCGATAGGTCTCGCGGGTCAATTTGATGGCGGCACCGAGTGCTGCGCCCATGCCATTGGAGCTGCGCAGGGTGTAAGCGTTGAAACCGACGCCTTTGCCGACCCGTCCGACTTCAGTGCGGCCCAAACCGAGCGGAAGAATGACCGAGTAGTTGGCCATACCCGGCACGACGTGAATCGGAGCTTTGATGGTGCGTCCGTCGAGCGTGAGTTCGGCCAGCACGGCTGCTTCTTTGCCCCGGTTGAATTGGGCCTTGTTTTTTTGCACGTTGCCCTTGGCCGACTCGAAAAAGCCGTCCTGCTGGTTCATCGGTTTGCTACCGGGAAAGATCTGGATCCCCTGCTCGTTCTGCAATTCTCGGGCCAGGCGCGGGCTGATCAGAATGGCATTGTCCCAGGTCAGTTTGGTCATGCCGTCCGGCACTTCCATCAGCCAGCCGTTATTGGCATAGCGGCCATCGTAAGCGTGTGAACTGGCCTCGAAGCGCACCTCGATCGAGCCCGCACTCAGTTGCGGTGCCGTGAGTTCCCCCGCGGCGAGGGCGGCGGCTAGACTGCGGGGATTCAGACTGAGCGTCCGCTGCGGGTAGGCCGAGTTCAACAGCAAACCGTCGCTGAGAAACTTGTTGTAATCCTTTCCACCCGCTGCGGCAAAGGTGGTCTTGGCAATCGCATAAGGCTCGGTCTCGGTCTCCCCCGCGATACGCGCGAGCACTTCCAGTTCGTTAAATGCCGGAAAGAGCGGCTCGATCATCGGCTGCACCGGCACCAGCATGCCGTCACGGGTGCGGCCATCGCCCCAACTCTCCAAATAATGGGAGCGGGCAATCAGGCGATCCGCTTCGGCGGAAGTTTCATTGTAGCTGTAGCTGAGGTGGATACTCTCATCCGCCTTGGCCATCAGCGCTTTAAAGTCGAGATCCGCCGGAGCATCGTAAACCGGATTGCCGCCCAGGATCACCAGGGTCTGCACACCCTGGGCCAGACGTGCGGCAACGGCCTCGATCCCTGCGGCCGGCGCCGGCACGTCCACATAGTCCACCGGCGCATTCAGCCGGTCGTTGATCACCATAATCAGCGCATGCACCGATTCCGGCAGGTGTGGACCCGCGATCAGCAGCGACTCACCCGGCAGCGCCTGCAAGTCCGCAGCGCATTCGGCCACCCAGTTGGCATCCAATTCCAGTGAATCGGCGGATTCACGAACGTCCGCCGGCAAGCTCAGCCCTAGCTCGAGTGCCAGTTTGACCACAAAGGCGCCCATTTGACTGGTCGCGAGACGGAGTCGATGATCGGCCATCGCACCGGTATTGCTCATCCCGCTCTCGACCGCGTAAAGCCGGCTCATTTTGGACGCTTCCTGGGCGTCTTTGACTTTACGGTTTTTACTGAATCCTCTGGCAGCGGCGATATCGCCATCCTTACCCAAAAAGTCGGCGTCGATGGCAAGAATCCGCTTGGCACGCTCAAGCTTTGGCAGGCAGCGCAGGGCCTGACCGGTAACTTTTGCCGCCGCCCGTTCGGCGGCGGACAAATCGATCGGGCAATATTCCGCCCAGGTGGCCGCCGGGAATTTTGCCTGAATCGCCTGGACGAGTCGGGCACGGCTGGGCGAAGCGCTCGGCTCGGCCAAAAAGACCAGGCCTTTGCCACCATCGGCACTGTGCGCCCGACTCAGCTCAGCCAGACGGTCGCGCACCGCCGTAGAACTGATCGCGGCACCGGCGGCACGGCTCTTGGTCGCCCGGTCGGGGTCGTAAAGGTCGAGGATGCTGGCCTGGGTGTAGCCGTCGGTCGCACCACCATAGGGGTGGTAGCTGGGGTTGCCTTCGATCTTGGTCGGGCGCCCCTGGTGAGTCTCCACGATGACCGGGATGTGCCCCTGCGGCGCAGGCATGGAGGAGCTGAAATAAACCGGCACACCGGGAATTACGTTCTCGGGCTGCTTGGCGTATGGCAAGATCATCTGTTCGGGACGACGGCAACCCGCCATTCCCAGTCCGGCCAGGCCAAACGAGGCCGCCATGATTTTCATGAAATGACGGCGGTTGACGCCTTCGATCTCGGAGGCTCCCGCGGGAAATTCACGCTCAATCCAATCGCGGAAAGCAGGTGTTTCCGCCAGATCGTCGAGGCTCTTCCAGTAGCGCGGTCCAGAAAGTTCGGATTCGTTCATCTTCTTGGTCAAAATCAGTTAAGCGGTGGCAGTCAGTTTAACGGTGGCAACCGGAGCAGCTCTGTGGTGGGTTGATCTTCCAGTCGTGCACGAAACTGTGCAGCTCGGCCAGCGACTCCGGATCGGTCGGGCGCTCCCAGTCGAGATTATACACCTCTTCCGGCGGGCGAATGTATTGTTCCGGATTCCGGTGGCACTCCAGGCAAAAGGCCATCGAAAGTGGTTTGGCATGGTGCACGACTTCCATGTTCTGAATCTCGCCGTGACACTCGATGCAACTGATCCCGCGGTTGACGTGCACCGAGTGATTGAAATAAACATAATCCGGCGTCTTGTGGATGCGCACCCAGGGAACCGGTTCGCCGGAATCGTAACTCTCGCGGACGACTGCCAGCTGCGGGCTGTCCTTGCGCACCATGCTGTGGCAGCTCATGCACACATTAGAACCGGGCACATTGGAGTGTTCCGAGCGGTCCACGAAAGTATGACAGAAGCGGCAATCCATCTCTAGCTGTCCGGCATGCAAGGCGTGACTGAAGGCCACCGGCTGCGTGGGCGCATAACCGACGCGGGTATATTTCGGCGTAAAATAATAGGTGACCCCGAGGACAACCGCTGTCTTCACGAGGATGATCGCGATGATGATTTTAATCGGGAGCGTGTTGACCCACTTTGGAAATACGTTTGCCATGGCTACTGGTGGAATGCGATGCGTGACACTGCGGAGCAGCTATTAAATCTTGCGTTGAACCGTCCCCCGCGCAGGCCGAATCCGGTCAAAAGGATTGGACGGAGACCCGGAAAACTCTGTTTTTTCAGCAGCGCCAGCAGCGCGTATGGTGGGCCTTGACGCTGCCGAGAGCATAAATGTGCCTGCCAGCGCCAGTCCGGCTTTTTGAAAAAAGCCTTTTCGTGTAGTCAGTTTTTCGTTGTCCATTGGTTAGTAAAACAGGAGAACAAAAAGAGCACCCTCATTTTTGGCAATCGTTTTTTACCGCTATGTGAGAAAGTTATCCGGGGCATGAGTAAAGCTTCTGATGTCAGCCCACCACCCGGAGTGCCCGCAGCGTCACAAATACACTGGAGACCAGCATAATGAGTGCCGCCGCAACCGGATGCAGCAGGCCAACAGCTGCCAGCGCCATGCCCAGCACATTATAAGCGGCCGCGTAGATCAAGTTGCCCCGCAGCCGGAGATGGATCTCCCGCGCCAGCCGGATCGCCTCCGGCAGTGCTTCGATACGGTCATCTTGGAACTGTCCCAGCGCCGCCGACTGGGTCAGCCCGGTGCCGCTGCCCATGGCAATCGAGCTCGACGCCAGCGACATGGCGGCGGCATCATTGATCCCGTCGCCGATCAAACAGGGCACCTCACCGGCTGCGACGGCCTGCCGGATAATGGCCGCCTTTTCTGCCGCGGAGAGCCCGGACCGGACGGGCACCGCTGCCGGTAGGGCCAGTTGCGGCTGCGGATCGCCGGTCAAAACGACCGTTTGAATGCCCAGACTTTCCAGCTGCGACAATAAAGCAGCCAAGCCGGACCTGGCGCGCTCCACCAGCACCAGCACGGCGACTATGTTGCCATCGACAGCAACATAGATCCGCTTGCCGTGTTGCATCAGCAAGTCGCGGTCGAGCTGTGCCTGCCCGGCAGTGCCCGCCCCGGCCTCGCCGATGCGGAGCAGCACCCTGGCACCCGCGAAGCTCACTCCGGCCTCAACACCCGCGCCGGGCAGCAGGCGCAGCGTATCGATGGTCGGTGCAGCTGTCGCGGTTTCCGGCAAAAGCCGCGTGAGTGCCCGCGCCACCGGATGCTGGACGCGGGACTCAATGGCCACCACCGCCGCCAGCAACTCAGTTCGCCGCGCTTCCCATGCCGGCGCCACCAGCACTTCGCCCACCTGCATGTCCGTTTCGCTCAGGGTCCCGGTCTTGTCGAAATAAATGCTACGTGCATGGGCCAGCCCGTCAATCAATGCGCCGTTACGGCTGACCAGCCCCATCCGCGCCAACCGATACAAGCCGTTCCAAATCGCCACCGGCGTGGCCAGCCCCAGCGCACAGGGACAGGCCACCAGCAGCACCGCCATGCTGTTGAACACCGCATCCATCCACGTGCCGACCAGCGACCAATAGCCTGCCGTCAGAATAGCCACTGCGGCGACCACCGGCAGAAAGTAGTGCACCAGACGATTCGCTTGCTGCTGCAACTGCGAGGGCTGCCCGGAAAACGACTCTACCGTATCCAGAATCCGGTCCAGCTCGCGCTCGCCCGCCAACGCCCTCACCTCCACTTCAAAACTGCCGTCCTCCGAGTAAGTCCCGGCCCGCACGTGATCTCCGGGGTGGCGGACGACCGGCAACGGCTCACCGGTCAGGGACGTCTCCCGCACATAACCCACGCCCGCACGCACGATCCCATCGAGTGTAAACGGAGCCCCCGGATCAACCCGCACCATGTCCCCCCGGCGCAGATCCGCTACCGGCAACGTCCGGACCTGACCGGATGGCTCGATCCGCAGTGCCTGATCAAAGCGCTCCCGCAGCTGGCTGCTCTCCGCCCGCAACTTTGCCTGCGAGTGCTCGCCCAGCATCCGCCCGAAGGTATGGATCGCGATCACGATGGCGACGATTTCGTAATACACACTCCCCTGCCCCGTCACCGAGGCCGCCACCGAGCCGGTGAAAGCACCCAGCAGACTCAGCGTGAACAAGCCCTCAATCGAGAGCCGCCGCGCACGCAGCATCCCCAGGGTCGAAGCAAAGAGCGGCCCGCCCAGAAAGCCCATCACCACCAGCGCAGAAAATATCAACAGCCCGTGCAGCACCCAATACGCCCCGCTGCCGTAGTCCGGCGGCGTCATGTTCAGCGCCAGCGAAAAGACCATCCCCTGCCCCGCAAAGACTCCCGCCACCGCAATCCGCAGCCACGACTGCGAAAGCTTGAGGTCGAGATCATCGCAGTCGGCATCGCTCCGGCAGACGACCGGATGTTTACGGCTGGATGAATCGTTCGGTGACACAGTTTGCAGGCGGGTTCATTCGGTTCTCACAACTGGCAAACCGCTTTCAATTTCAAGCAGGCGGGTGGATCGGAAATTGGATCCTGCACTTTCTTGCCTGGGATGGGGTGGAAGACGGGACTCGAACCCGCGGCCCTCGGTACCACAAACCGATGCTCTAACCAACTGAGCTACATCCACCATCTATGGAAAACATGCATGCTTGGATTGTTCGCCCGCTTGTCAATCACGCGTTGCAATTTTTTATTCTGCAGTGCCAGCCACCTGCTGCCTGATCTCGTGCACCAGTGCGCGCAGTACCTGATTGTAGGCGGCCACCAGCGAATCAGGTGCGTCCATCGACCAAGCCAGGGCATCCGACACGTAGAGCCCGTCGATGGTCTGACCATCAGCGGGCCTGAGCTCCCAGCGGGCCACAATCCGCACCTCACCCGACGCCGTTGCACCAAATCGTTGAAAATACACTGCCAGCTGCGAGGCATCTGCGACCGTGTTTGGCCAGGGGTAATACGCTGCACCTGCCGCCAATCCCGACTCGGCGAGATACAGCGACAATGCGCGCGCAATCCCCGCGGCCAGCGGTTCCGCCCAGCGTGCGCCAGAGAGATGTTTGACCTCTCCGCTGGCCAGACGATAGCTCAGGCGATCGCTCTCCAGATACGTCGGCACTTGCGGGCGTAAAATGTAGATCGCTGCGGCACCCGCCAATGAATCCGGCACGATGGTTTCTTCCACCGGACCGAGCGTGTAGCTGAAACCCTGGGAGAGGGTGGGTTTCAAATTCACACAGGCGGGTAACCCGGTCAGTAAGACGGCAACGGTGAGAAGCGGGGAAATTTTGCGTCGTATCAGCATGGCGTTATTTTTGTTCAGGCCGCCCGGTCAGGATGGAATTCGGATTTTCCTCCAGCAAATCAGCCAGCATCCGGATCGAACGCGCAGCGCGGCTCAGCTCGCGCAGCATCGTCTCCAGTTCGAAGCGCAGACTGCCATCCGGCGCCATCATCTGGCTGGTCTTGGCACTCAGCTGTTGCAGCTCAAGCAGAGTGCTGGTGAGACTTTGAGTCCACGCCTCCAGTTTTCCGGCCAGTGGTCCCTGCTCCAGGTTCATCGTAGCGGCGGTCTCGGTAATTTGGTCCAGCGTCCTTTGCACACTTTGCAGCGTTTTGGTCAGCTCACCGGACTCGATAAATCCTGTCAGCGAATCGGCGGCTGCGGTCATCGCGCGACTGATGCCCTGCGAGTCGATTCCCGCCAGCACCTTGGCGGTATTTTCCAGCACCCGATTTATATTCTCACTCAGCCGGTTGAGATCCAGCTCACTCAGGTCGGCAATAATCTCTGCGGCATCGTCGGTAATCTGGTCGAGCGAAGAGCTCAGGGTCGGAATCTCCGTCCACTCGCTCTCACCCGCCATGTGCCCGGATACGCCGGGGCTGCGCTCACGGTCAAAGCTGAGTTCAACAAACAACTGGCCGGTGATAAAACTCTCCAAACTCAGCTCCGCCACCAGACCGCGCTCGATGGAATCCCGGATAAATGATGGATCAAAGCCTTCGTTGACCACCCCGAGATGATTGGCCAGACGCGTGCGGTCGATTTTAATCATGACCGGAATCGCCGTCGAGTCGGGGTCCTGGCCGTCCACCCGGATCATAATCCGTTCGACCGCACCTACCGGCACCCCGCGAAACTTCACCATCGATCCTTCATTCAAACCGTTCACCGATTGATCGAAAAAGAGAATGAAGCGGACATTTTGACTCCATAGGCTGGATGAGCCCAGATACATCACCATACCAATGAGTAATACGATCACTGCCAGGACGAAGGCACCAATTAATGTTGGGCTGGGTTTGTTCATTTACTGTGGAATCCGACTTTGTGAGGGATCTTTTCCGCCGGTTCAATCTTTTGCGCAAGCTCTTTACCGCTCGTGCAATTCCCCGCGCATGAGAAATCTCCTTACTTTGGGGTCAACACGGTTATCATCAATCAAGTCGTTGGGATTCCCGTCACACAGCGCCGTTTTGCTCTCTGCATCCAGAAAGAGTGCCGAGTCGGCGATCGCAAAAATGCTCGCGAGTTCATGTGTCACCACCACCACCGTCGCACCCAGCGCATCGCGCAATTCAAGAATCAAATCGTCCAAGCGGCGCGAACTGAGCGGGTCGAGCCCAGCCGAGGGCTCGTCAAAAAAGAGAATCTGCGGGTCCAGCGCGATCGCCCGCGCCAGGCCCGCCCGCTTGCGCATGCCACCGCTCAACTCGGAGGGGTAGCGTGAGCCAAACCCGCCCAAGCCCACCAGTGATAACTTGAATTCGACGATGTTTCGAATCTCGCGCCCGGGGAGCCGGGTATAGGTTTCCAGCGGCAGCGCCACGTTCTCGGCCACGGTCATCGAACTCCACAGCGCACCGCCCTGAAACAAGACGCCGAAACGCCGGCAAAAGGCGTCTCCGCTGGTCGCCTCCGGTCGAAATAATTCACCGTCATAGTAAATGCCTCCGACAGCACTGCGCTCCAGTCCGATCATGTGCTTGAGCAGTGTGCTCTTGCCGCAGCCACTGCCGCCCATGATGACCTTGACCTCCCCGCGCTTGACCGTGAAGTTCAGCGACTGCATCACCACGAAATCGCCATAAGCCATGCTCAGGTCCTTAACGCTAATTTTTTCAGCCGGCTGCTGCATAATTAAATCCCGAGAATGTGGAACATGACCGCAAAAACCGCATCCGCCAGGACAATCCACGTTATGGAAGTCACCACCGCCGAAGTCGCCGCCAAACCAACCGCAGTGGCATCCTGACCACAATGCAAACCGCGGTAGCAGCCCGCCATGGCAATGATGAGTCCGAAAACCGAACTCTTGAAAATACCTACAGCGAAATCGGTGATCGAAACTGCCGCATCGATCTGGTTGAGGTATTGGGTGATACTCACATCCGAGATCGCGATCGCCACCACCATCCCGCCCAGCATCGAAACCAGATTGGCACATACGCAGAGCAGCGGCATCATCAGCACCATCGCAATCACACGCGGCAACACCAAAAACTGCATGGGTGAGATGCCGAAAGTGGTCAGCGCATCGATCTCCTCATTGACCTTCATGCTGCCAATCTGGGCCGCAAAAGCGGCACCGGTGCGGCCCGCCATAATCACACCTGCCATCACCGCAGCCAGCTCGCGCGTGGTGGCCAGGCCGACCAGATCCGCCACGTAAATATCAGCGGCAAATTTCTGCAATTGAATCACCCCGATAAAAGCGATAATCAGCCCGGTCAGAAAGCTCAGCAAGGCAACAATCGGCACCGCCATGACCCCGGTTGTCTGCAGGATGAATAAAAAATCCTGTCGGCGCACCTGCGCCCGCCGCAGCGCAAACGCCAGTAAATCCAGCACCAGCTCTCCGGTAAAGCCAAAGAAGCGCAGCACACCCGCTAACGCGCCCAGCGAATGTTCGCCCAGGCCGGACAACCAACCGCGCGTGCGGCGGCCTGTGGCCGGCGGCTCTTTGGGCACCGCCCGGGCCAGCGCAAGCAGGTTCTGCACCCCCTCGGGTAAATCGCCCAGCTGACAAATCAAACCCTGCGCATCCGCCCAGTCCTGACAGGCCTGCACGAAAATCAACAGTCCGGTATCCCAGGCCTGTAGCTCATCCGCCTCGAAGCGCACCGCAGCAAGCGTCGCCGCCGACTCAACTCCGCCCAGCACCCGCGCGGGTTCCGGGCGGGGCTCGGCCAGCACCCAACGCCCGCTCAAACGCAGCACGAGCACACGCTCCCCGTGCAGCGAGTCGCTGCGCTCCACCGTGCAAAGCGGCGGCTTATCTGCTTCATTCGTCATTGAAAATCGATTGCCGGGCATACCTTCGCTTGCCATTACCCGAAGACCCGCCCATGCACTATCCGCACAAGGTGAACCATCCGCCTATTTGAATAAAGCACAATTTCTTATGGCCAACATTCTATTTGACCTCGACGGCACCCTGATCGACCACTTCAGCGCGATCCACCGCAGCGTGGCGTATGCGCAGCGCCAACTCGGGCTGCCGGAAAGTGACTACGCGACCGTGCGGGCGACCGTCGGTGGCTCCGTCCCGGTGACCCTCGGCAAACTCTGCGGCGAAGAACAGGTCGCCGCCGCCATCCCGCACTTCCGCCAGCACTTTGCCGAAATCATGTATGATGATGTCGCCGTCATTCCAGACTGTGAGTGGCTGCTGGACGGTTTGGTCCGGCGGGGCCATCGACTGGGCGTATTCACCAATAAATACGAGAGCCACGCCCGGTCCATCCTGGCGCACCTGGCGCTGGACCGCTATCTTCACGCTATCATCGGCACCGGTCAGGAGCAGGGCTACCGCAAG